>Ga0214921_10001204_pt1 | contig 44816 bp, 31 predicted proteins | sample LL1505_MetaG_FD_177992 | JGI IMG/M metagenome (GOLD analysis project Ga0214921, IMG submission 177992) | Freshwater microbial communities from Lake Lanier, Atlanta, Georgia, United States - LL-1505 | ecosystem: Environmental > Aquatic > Freshwater > Lake | place: USA: Georgia | collected...
CGAAGCCGGCGCCGACAGCACGCTCGGCGTGGGCAGCACCTTCTGGTTCACCGCGCGCCTGAAGCGCGGCGTGGGCGCAGAGCCCGGAGTCACCCAGCCGCTATCGCCGCCTGCGCCAGAGCCAGCGCCTGCGCCAGAGCCAGCGCCCGCGCCCGCGCCTGTGTCCGCGCCTGTGCCTGTGCCTGTGCCTGTGGCAGCAGCAGCAGCTCGCGCCGATGCCCAGACGCAGTTGCGCCAGCGCCATGGGCAGGCGCGCATCCTGGTGGTCGAGGACAACGAGCTCAACCGCGAACTGACGCTGGACTTGCTCAGCGACGTTGGCATGACGGCAGACCTGGCCAACGACGGTCATGAAGCGGTGCAGCGGGCGCAGGCAGTGGCCTATGACCTGATCCTGATGGACCTGCAGATGCCCGGAATGGACGGCCTGGAAGCGACACGAGCCATTCGCGCGCTGCCCGGAAGAATGACCATGCCAATCCTGGCGATGACGGCCAATGCTTTCGAAGTCGATCGTCAGGCCTGCGAGGCGGCCGGGATGAACGACTTCATCGTCAAGCCCATGAACCTCGATGCACTGTATTCAGCGTTGCTGAGGTGGCTGGATTCGTCGGTGAGCGAGACAAATCCCGGCCGCTGAAGCTGGGCATCGGTGTCGAGGCTGGCTGGCTTCGACCAGGAGGCTCGATCCAAGGATGCACCGGCGAGTCGGCGAGGGGGGGGTATGCGCCAGATGTATCCTTGACGCTTTTACTCAAGAGGCTCGAAATGGCATTGGCAAAGAAGAAGCGTGTGGGCAAGAGAACCATTTCTGCCAAGCAGGTCAGAAAAACGGCAAGCGGCAGAAAGCGCCGCAAGTCCGATGGCACCCAGCCCCCGAAGGCGGTGACTCCAGCTTCCACGCCAGCGGCGGCCTGACCACCCAGGCAAGCAAATCGCGCCAAGCCGCATCGGCTTGGCGCGATTTGCGTTTTGAGGCCACTCAGCCATCGTCGATCTGGTTGAGGCGCCGATAGCGCAGCGCCTGGCCTTTCCGCCCCCTGTCTCCGCATGAACGACCTGTTCGACCTCCCTCCCGCCACCGACCCCACCGACGCCGTCACGCTGGCTCATTACGCCGAACGCGCTTACCTCGAGTACGCGCTGAGCGTCGTCAAGGGCCGCGCCTTGCCCGATGTGTGCGACGGCCAGAAGCCGGTACAGCGGCGCATCCTGTACGCGATGGACCGCATGGGGCTCAGCTTCACCACGGCGGGCGGGCCGCGGCCGGTGAAGAGTGCGCGCGTCGTGGGTGATGTGCTCGGCCGCTTCCACCCGCACGGTGACACCGCCGCCTACGACGCGCTGGTGCGCATGGCGCAGGACTTCTCGCAGCGCTACCCGCTGATCGACGGGCAGGGCAACTTCGGCTCGCGCGACGGCGACGGCGCGGCGGCGATGCGCTACACCGAGGCGCGTCTGGCACCGATCTCGCGGCTGTTGCTCGACGAGATTGACGAAGGCACCGTCGACTTCATTCCGAACTACGACGGCTCGACGCAGGAGCCGCGGCAGTTGCCGAGCCGCCTGCCGTTCGTGCTGCTGAACGGCGCCAGCGGCATCGCGGTCGGCCTGGCCACCGAAATTCCGAGCCACAACCTGCGCGAGGTGGCGCTGGCGGCGATTGCGCTGATCAAGAACGACAAGCTCAGTGACGACGAACTCGCCGAGTTGATCCCCGGCCCCGACTATCCCGGCGGTGGCCAGATCATCAGCAGCGCGGACGAAATCCGTGCGGCCTATGCCACCGGCCGCGGCAGCCTGAAGGTGCGCGCACGATGGAAGATCGAGGACCTCGCGCGTGGCCAGTGGCAACTGGTCGTCACTGAACTGCCGCCGGGAACGAGTTCGCAGCGGGTGCTCGAAGAGATCGAGGAGCTGACCAACCCGAAGGTCAAGGCCGGCAAGAAGGCATTGAGCGCCGACCAGGTGCAGCTGAAGGCATCCGTGCTCGGCGTGCTCGACGCGGTGCGCGACGAGTCGAGCAAGGACGCGCCAGTGCGCCTGGTGTTCGAGCCCAAGACCAGCCGCATCGAGCAGAGCGAACTGATCACTCAGCTGCTGGCGCACACCAGCCTGGAAAGCTCGGCGCCGATCAACCTGACGATGGTGGGCGCTGACGGTCGGCCGACACAGAAGACGCTGCGCCAGATGCTGGCCGAGTGGGTCGCGTTCCGCTTGCACACGGTGCAGCGCCGTTCGCAGCATCGGCTCGACAAGGTGCTCGACCGCATCCATGTGCTCGAAGGTCGGCAACTGGTGCTGCTGAACATCGACGAGGTGATCCGCATCATCCGCAACGCCGACGAGCCCAAGCCAGCGCTGATCGAGCACTTCGGCTTGAGCGAAAGGCAGGCCGACGACATCCTCGAGATCCGCCTGCGCCAGCTCGCGCGGCTCGAAGCCATCAAGATCGAGCAGGAGCTCAAGGAGTTGCGCGTCGAGCAGGGCAAGCTCGAGGACATCCTCGGCAACCCCGGCACGCTCAGGCGCACGGTCACCAAGGAAATCGAGGCCGACATCAAGCAGTTCGGTTCGCTCGAGAAAGATCCGCGCCGCACGCTGATCCAGGCCGAGAAGAAGGCGGTGATCGAGATCAAGGTGGTGGACGAGCCGGTGACGGTGGTCGTCAGCGCCAAGGGCTGGGTGCGCGCGCTGAAAGGGCACGAGGTCGATGCAGCGACGCTGCAGTTCAAGGCGGGCGATGCCTTGCTCGCGACCTTCGCGTGTCGCAGCGTCGATGTGCTGCTGGTCTTCGGCTCGGCGGCGAACGGCAGTGGCCGGGTCTATTCGACCGCTGTCAGCCTGCTGCCCGGCGGGCGCGGGGACGGTCAGCCGATCACGACGCTGATCGAGCTGGAATCGGGCACGCAGCCGGCGCACTATTTCGCAGGCCATGCCGAGCAGACGCTGCTGCTGGCTGGCAGCGGTGGCTATGGCCTGCTGGCGCGTGTGGGCGACCTGACATCGCGCCAGCGCAGCGGCAAGGCCTTCCTGACGCTGGAAGCGGGTGAACAGCTGTTGCCGCCATCACTGGCGTCAGTCGGCATGCTGGGCGATCAGGTGGGTTGCCTGTCCGCACAGGGCCGGTTGCTGGTGTTCTCGTTGTCGGAGCTGAAGCTGCAGTCCAATGGCGGCCGCGGGTTGACCTTGATCGGGCTCGAGGGCAAGGACACGCTGGCGAGCGTGGCCGTGTTTGCGCAGGCGCTCCGCATCGAGGGCACCGGCCGCGGTGGCAAGGCGCGCGACGAGGTGCTCAAGGGCGCTGCGCTGATGCCGTATGCCGGCAAGCGGGCCCGCAAGGGCAAGGCGCAGGATGCGATTCCGAAGGCCTTGCGCCTGTTGCCGGCTTGAAGCAGACCACACCGATGCGCGAGATCGAATTCTGGTTCGAGTTCGGCAGCAACTACAGCTACCTCAGCGTGATGCGCATCGAGGCGGCTGCGGCGCAGTGCGATGTGACCGTACGCTGGAAGCCATTCTTGTTGGGGCCCATCTTTCGCAGCCTGGGCTGGAGCACGTCGCCCTTCGTGCTGCAGAAGGCCAAGGGCGATTACGTCTGGACCGACATGACGCGCGAGTGCCGAAAGCACGGCCTGCCGTGGCAACGCCCAACCGAGTTTCCGCGTTCTTCCTTGCTGCCAGCCCGCGTCGCACTGATCGGTGCGGATCAACCATGGATGGGTGCCTACTGCCGACGCATCATGTCGCTCAATTTTGCTGAAGACCGCGCCATCGATGACCCGCAACGGGTGGCCGAGGTGCTCAACCAATTGCACCTGCCTGCACAGATGATCCTTGACCAGGCGCAGTCTGATGGCAACAAGCTGAAGCTGCGCCAGCAGACCGAGGCCGCGCAGGCCAAGGGCATCTTCGGTGCGCCAACGTTCTTCGTGGGCGATGAGATGTTCTGGGGCGACGAACGGCTGGACGACGCGCTCGTCAGCGCATCTTCCTGAACTGGCGCGCCGCCAGCTAGCGCGGGCTCAGCACGACGCGGCTGGACGCCACAACGATGGCGATGAACAGCGCCAGACTCCAGTACGCATAAGGCACGCCGAGTACCGAGACCGCAGCGTCCGAGCAGTTGGCAGTCACCTGCAGCAGCGGCGGAAAGACGCCGTCGAGGCCCAGTGCGCTGATGACCTTGTCGGCAAAGGTCAGGTTGCATGAAGGCGATTTCGAGGCGACCAGGTGCTGGTACAGCGCCGACGCGCCGCCCGACAGCGCCAGCAGCAGCGTCAGCACACCGATGCCTCGACGCGGAAGGGGCGCCGACACCGCCGCGCCGATCAGGCAGAGCAAGGCAATGGCAAGGTAGATGACGCGCTGGAGGATGCACCAGGGGCAGGGCTGCATGTCGAACACATGCTGCGACACCAGCGCGATGCCGACCGCCGCGACGCACAGCGCCGCCATCGCGAGCAGAAGTCGGCTGGTGGCCGATGCCGGGGTCGCCATCAGGCGACCTGCGCGATCAACTCGATCTCTACACAGGCGCCGAGCGGAATCTGTGCCACACCGAACGCGCTGCGCGCATGCTGGCCCTTGTCGCCGAACACCGCCGCCAGCAGTTCCGAGCAGCCGTTGGTGACCAGGTGCTGCTCGGTGTAAGTGCCGGTGCTGTTGACGAGGCTCATCACCTTGACGATGCGCTCGACGTGGTTCAGGTCACCGATGGCCGCGTGCAGGGTGCCGAGCAGATCGATGGCGACGGCACGTGCCGCTTGCTGGCCGGTGGCGGTGTCCATGTCCAGGCCGAGCTGGCCGACCCAGGGCTTGCCGTCGCGCTTGGCGATGTGACCCGACAGAAACACCAGGTTGCCGGTGCGCACAAACGGCACGTATGCCGCGGCCGGAATCGAGAGTGGGGGCAGCGCGATGCCCAGGTCTTTCAGGCGGTCGTAGACGGACGGTGATGCGGACATGGGGGGTGCAGTCGGCTGGGAATGGCAGCGACAAATCCTACACTGCGGCGCATGCCCGCCACCCGCGCCGACCTCGCTGCGAACACTGGTTGGCGGCTCGCGGTGTGGGCCGCAGCGTGGCCCGTTGGGGCGGCACTGCAGTTGCAGGAGGTCGCACTGAAGTCGATGGCGGTGTACGCAGCGTGCATCGCCCTCGCGGTGCTGCTCGTCGTGCTCGCGATCCTCGGGCGCCGGCATGCGGTCGCGGGTATCAGCGTGGCGCTGGGGTTGGCGCTGCTGTCCTTCGGTGTCACCGGTGGTCGAGCGACGGTGCGGCTGGCTGAGGCGCTGCCTGCGGCGCTTGAGGCCCGGGATCTTCAGGTCACCGGCGTCGTCGCCAGCCTGCCTCAGCGCACCTCGAACGGGCTGCGTTTTCGCTTCGAGATCGAGCAGGCCAAGTTCAGTGGCGCCGCTGTTTCCGTGCCCTCGGTCGTCTCGCTGGGCTGGTACCACGGCTTTGATGACGATGCCACGCCCTCCGCTGCCCAGCGCCAGCTGCGCGCTGGCCAGCGCTGGTCCTTCACCGTGCGCCTGCGCCAGCCGCATGGATTGGCCAACCCGCACGGCTTCGATCAGGAGCTGCGCTGGTTCGAGGAGGGCGTGCGTGCCACTGGCTCCGTGCGGGATGCACCGTCGCCGCGCCTGATCGATCCAGCGGCCGCGCACCCGGTCGAGCGGTTGCGACAGCGCATGCGTGATGCGATCGACGCCGCGGTACCCGAGCCGCGTGTAGCCGGTGTATTGACGGCATTGGCAGTCGGCGACCAGTCGGCCATCGAGCGCGAGGACTGGGAGCTGTTCCGCCGCAGTGGCGTGGCGCACCTGGTGTCGGTCAGCGGCGTCCACATCACGATGTTCGCGTGGCTGGCGGGGTTGGCCATCGGGGCGGCATGGCGGCGCAGCGTGCGTGCGATGGCCTGGGTGCCTGCACCGTCCGCGGCGCTGTGGGGCGGCTTGATCGTGGCGCTGGCTTATGCGGTGTTTTCGGGCTGGGGCGTGCCAGCGCAACGCACCGTGTGGATGCTGGCTGCCGTCACGCTGTTGCGCAGTGCCGGCCTGCGATGGTCCTGGCCGCTGGTGCTGCTGACGGCGGCGTCGATGGTGACAGTGATCGATCCGTGGGCCCTGTTGCAGCCCGGCTTTTGGCTGTCGTTCGCCGCGGTCGGGCTGCTTATGGCGTCGGGCGATGCCAGCGTGCTGTCGCCCACGATGGCGTCGCGCGATCCGCAGGATTCAGCAGCGATGCCGCTTGCGTTGTGGCGGCAAGCCTTCGGCCGGTTGCGCGCGGCTGTCACCGGCGGCGTGCGCACCCAGGTTGTCGCCACGGTCGGTCTCGCGCCGCTGACCTTGTTGTTCTTCCAGCAGGTGTCGTTGGTCGGCTTTGCGGCGAATCTGGTCGCGATCCCGCTGATCACGCTGCTGGTCACGCCGCTGGCGCTGCTGGGTTGCATCGTTCCGATCCTGTGGTCTGCCGCTGCAGCGACCGTGACGATGCTCACCGCCTGGCTGGGCTGGCTGGCCGAGGGGCCCGGCGTGCTGTGGTCGGTCGGTGCGGCCCCCTGGTGGGCGCAGGCGGCGGGTCTGTTCGGCGCCGTGCTGCTGGTGATGCCACTGCCCTGGCGCTTGCGCCTGCTGGCCGTGCCGCTGGTGTGGCCGATGTTGCTGCCGCCGCGCGACCTGCCTCCGGTCGGCCAGTTCGATCTGGTGGCTGTCGACGTGGGGCAGGGCACCGCTGTGCTGGTTCGCACACGGCACCACCTGCTGGTCTACGACAGCGGCCCGCAATACGCGCCCGAGGTCGATGCGGGGCAGCGCGTGCTGCTGCCGCTGTTGCGTGCGCGGGGCGAGCACCGCATCGACACGCTGATGCTGAGCCACCGTGATACCGATCACGTCGGCGGGGCATCCACGCTGCTGCACAACCTGCCGATCGCCGAACTCACCAGCTCGATCGAGGACGCACATCCCCTGCGTCTTCAGGCGCAGCGGCTGGGTATTCCGGCGCGCCGCTGTGAAGCCGGACAACGCTGGGAGTGGGATGGGGTGCACTTCGAGGTGCTGCACCCTGCGGCGGGCGACTACGCGATGGCGCTTCGGTCGAACGCGATCTCGTGCGTGCTGCGGGTGCAGGGCGCGTCGGCGAACGATGGCAGTGTGCTACTGACAGGCGACATCGAGCGCGAACAGGAAATCCGCTTGCTGAGAGAGCGCCCTGACGCCTTGCGAAGCTCCGTGCTGATCGTGCCGCACCACGGCAGCAAGACCTCGTCGACGGCGGCGTTCCTCGACGCGGTCGCGCCGCAGGTGGCGGTGTTTCAGGCCGGGCATCTGAACCGTTACGGCCACCCTGCGCAGGAGGTGCTGGCCCGCTACCGCCAGCGTGGGATTGCACCCATCGACAGCCCATCGTGTGGTGCGTGGACCTGGCGAAGCGGATCTGGCACTGGCCTGCCGCACTCAGCTTGCCAGCGTGTCGAGGCACGTCGTTACTGGCATTGGCAGCCAGATCCGCAGTCTTGACGCGGACTGCGTGCATGATCAGGCGGTCCGTGAGCGCCCCGGGGCCGCGCTGGCGCCCCGTTTTGGGGCGTCAATGGCCTGAATGTTGCTTTCCTGGGCCTGAGGAGTGATGCCGATGAGATCGAGTTTCGACGAAATGCAGGCGACCAGCACCCAGGTGCGGGAGCACTATCGCGGCTACGAGCAGTGGCTGGCACAACAACCGGGCGACGTGATGAAGTCGCGCCGCGAAGAGGCGGAGATGATCTTCCGCCGCGTCGGCATCACCTTCGCGGTGTACGGCGCGAAGGACGAGGACGGTTCGGGCACCGAGCGCCTGATTCCCTTCGACCTGATCCCGCGGGTCATTCCGGCCCACGAATGGGTCGAGATGGAAAAAGGGCTGCGCCAGCGGGTGGTGGCGCTCAACCGGTTCATCCACGACGTCTATCACGGCCAGGAGATCATCAAGGCGGGCATCGTTCCCGGCGACCAGATCTTCAAGAACGCCCAGTTCCGACCCGAGATGATGGGCGTCGATGTGCCGTGCGGCGTTTACTCACACATCGCCGGCATCGACATCGTGCGCGCCGGCAATGCCGATGGCACTGGCAGCTATTACGTGCTCGAAGACAACCTGCGCGTACCCAGCGGCGTGAGCTACATGCTCGAGAACCGCAAGATGATGATGCGGCTGTTCCCCGAGCTGTTCAGCCAGCATCGTGTCGAGCCCGTCGCGCACTACCCGGACATGCTGCTGGAAACGCTGCGCGCGGTGGCGCCCGCTTCGGTCAACGAGCCGACCGTCGTGGTGCTGACCCCGGGCATGTACAACAGCGCCTATTTCGAGCACGCCTTCCTGGCGCAGCAGATGGGCGTCGAGCTGGTCGAGGGGCAGGACCTGTTCGTCAAGGACAACTTCGTCTACATGCGCACCACGCAAGGGCCGAAGCGGGTCGACGTGATCTACCGCCGCCTCGACGACGACTTCCTCGACCCGACGGTATTCCGCGCCGATTCGACACTCGGCTGTGCCGGCCTGATCAACGCCTACCGCGCCGGCAACGTGACGCTGTCGAATGCGGTTGGCACCGGTGTGGCCGACGACAAGTCGATCTACCCGTACGTGCCGAAGATGATCGAGTTCTACCTCGGCGAGAAGCCGATCCTGAACAATGTGCCGACCTACGTCTGCCGCGAGCCGGGCGACCTGAAGTACGTGCTCGATCATCTGCCCGAACTGGTGGTGAAGGAAGTGCATGGCGCTGGCGGCTACGGCATGCTGGTCGGCCCAGCGTCCACCAAGTCCGAGATCGCCGAATTCCGCGCGGTGCTCGAGGCGAACCCCGCAGGCTACATCGCGCAGCCGACGCTGTCCCTGTCGACATGCCCGACCTTTGTCGAGTCCGGCATCGCGCCGCGCCACATCGATTTGCGCCCCTTTGTCCTCAGCGGCAAGACAGTGCAGATGGTGCCGGGTGGCCTGACGCGTGTGGCGTTGAAGGAAGGCTCGCTCGTCGTCAATTCGTCCCAGGGTGGTGGCACCAAGGACACCTGGGTACTTGAAGCATGAGGCCCCCCAGTCGCTACGCTCCTGCCCCCAAGGGGCGCCACCCAGCGGCCCGGCAAAGCCGGTTCCGCGGGTGTTGCTTGATGAGGGGCTTCGCTTCGCTTGCCCCGTTGGAGAGTTCAGATGCTGTCTAGGACTGCTGATCACCTTTTCTGGATGGCGCGCTACATGGAGCGGGCCGAGAACACTGCGCGCATGCTCGATGTCAACTACCAGACCTCGTTGCTGCCGCAATCTGCCGACGCTGCCGAGCAGGGATGGAAAGGTCTGCTCAGCATCTCCGAGCTGAGCGGCGACTTCGCATCGCGCTATGGCAGCGTGACCGCTCGCAACGTCATGGAGTACATGGTCAGCGACCCCGAGAACGGCTCGAGCATCCGCAACTGCCTGATGGCAGCCCGCGAGAACGCCCGGGCGGTGCGCGGCACACTGACCACCGAGGTCTGGGAGACGCAGAACCAGACCTGGCTGGAATTCCAGCGCATGGTCAGCAGCGGGGCTTTCCTGAAGGACCCTGGCGCGGCCTTCGAGTGGGTCAAGTTCCGATCGCACCTGTCACGCGGCGTGACGGTGGGCACGATGCTGCAGGACGATGCCTTCCACTTCCTGCGCATCGGCAGCTTCCTCGAACGGGCCGACAACACCGCGCGTTTGCTGGATGTGAAGTTCCATGCGGTCGAGAGCGAATTCTTCGGTGGCGTCGATGGCATCACTGCATCCCAGGGGCAGTCGCAGGGCGATGCGCCGCGCAGTGGTCGTGACATCGAGTACGACTTCTATCACTGGTCGGCGATCCTGCGTTCGGTATCGGGCTTCGAGGTCTACCGCAAGGTCTACCGCAATGTCATCCGGCCCGAGAAGGTCGCCGAGCTGCTGATCCTGCGCCCGGACATGCCGCGTTCGCTGGCCGCCTGCACGCAGGAGGTGCTGTCGAACCTGACGATGATCGCCAACGAGCAGTCCAGCGAAACGCTGCGCCGCGCGGGCCGTTTGCGGGCCGACCTGCAATACGGGCGCATCGACGAGATCCTGGCGACTGGCCTGCATGCGTATCTGACGCAGTTCCTCGAGCGCGTGGGCACGCTCGGCGTGGGCATCAGCCGCGACTTCCTGGTGCCGGTGCAGTCCTGAGTATTCGATGCCGTTGTCTTGGGCAACGGCTCTCCTTCATCTTGTTGACGCGTTTTTCCGGCACACCTCGCTCGTGCCCTCCCTGGAGTCCTGAATGTCCATCCACGTCGCGCTGAACCATGTGACGCACTACCGCTACGACCGGCCCATCAACCTGGGCCCACAGGTCGTGCGTTTGCGTCCGGCGCCTCATTCGCGCACCCGCATCCTGAGCTACTCGATGCGCGTCGAGCCAGCCACTCACTTCATCAACTGGCAGCAGGACCCGCAGTCGAACTACCTCGCGCGCCTCGTGTTCCCGGACAAGACCACCTCGTTCCGCATCGAGGTCGATCTGGTTGCCGAAATGTCGGTGCTCAACCCGTTCGACTTCTTCCTGGAACCGTCGGCCGAGCACTATCCGTTCAAGTACGAGCCCGAGGTCGAGGCCGAACTGGCACCCTACCTGGCGAAGGCCGAGGCCACCCCGCTGTTCCAGGCCTACCTCGACGCCTGGCGCGAGCGCTTCGTCGGCAAGAAGACGCCGATGAACAACTTCCTGGTCGACGTGAACCAGCAGTTGCAAAAGGACATCGGCTACACGATCCGCATGGAGCCTGGCGTGCAGACGCCCGAGGAAACGCTGGTCAACAAGCTCGGTTCATGCCGCGACACCGGCTGGTTGCTGGTTCAACTGATGCGACACCTCGGCGTGGCGGCGCGCTTCGTCTCGGGCTACCTGATCCAGCTGAAGAGCGATGTGAAGTCGCTCGATGGCCCGAGCGGCACCGAGATTGATTTCACCGACCTGCACGCCTGGTGCGAGGTGTTCCTGCCGGGCGCAGGCTGGATCGGGCTCGACCCGACTTCGGGCCTTCTGGCCGGTGAGGGGCACATCCCGCTGGCCTGCTCACCCGACCCGTCGTCGGCTGCGCCGGTCAGTGGCGCCATCGACGAGTGCGAGACCGAGTTCGAGCACAGCATGAGTGTCACCCGCATCTGGGAGGCACCACGCGCGACCTTGCCCTACACCGATGCCCAATGGGCGGACATCGAAGCGCTGGGGCATCGGGTCGATCAGGACCTGCGTCGCAACGATGTGCGGCTGACGCAAGGCGGCGAGCCGACTTTCGTGTCGGTCGACGACCGCGATGGCGCCGAATGGAACACCGAGGCCATGGGCCCGACCAAGCGGCTGCTGAGCGCCGACCTGATGGACAAGCTGCGCCTGAAGTACGGCCAGGGTGGCCTGCTGCATTACGGCCAGGGCAAGTGGTATCCCGGCGAGCAACTGCCGCGCTGGTCACTGAACCTCTACTGGCGCAAGGACCGTGAACCGATCTGGACGCACCCGGAGCTCTTTGCCAACGAGCGCAAGGACTACGAAGTCACCGACGCGCAGGCGCAAAAGTTCCTGAGCAGCGTGGCCCGCCGCCTCGCGCTCGACCCCAAGTACGTGTTCCCTGCCTACGAGGACACGTGGTACTACCTGTGGCGTGAACGGAAGCTGCCGACCAACGTCGATCCGTTCGATGCGCGCCTGTCCGATCCGATGGAACGTGAGCGGCTGCGCAAGGTGTTCACCCAGGGTCTGGAAAAGGTGGTTGGCCATGTGTTGCCGATCGCTCGCGGCACGCTGGGCCAGCCGCGCTGGACCACCGGGCCGTGGTTCCTGCGCTCCGAGCGCTGCTACCTGGTGCCGGGTGATTCGCCACTGGGCTTCCGCCTGCCACTCGACTCCCAGCCCTGGGCGAAAGAAGGCGACATGCCCTGGGTGCTGCCAGTGGACCAGACGCAGACCTTCGCGCCACTGCCGGCGTATCGGCGGCTGCGCTTTGCGGCGGCTCCAAATGGCGCCGCCGAGGGCCACGGCGCGTCGTCCTCAGCCAGCCCGGCCAATGGCGCTGCAGCCAGCTTCGCCGAGCGCTCGCGCGCTGCCGCGCAAGGGTCCGACAAATCGGTGGCCAGTGCGCCTGCCAGCAGCCTGCGCGTGCCGGACAAGTTCGAATCGGCCGCCTGGATCAGCCGCACCGCACTGTGTGCAGAGCCACGCGGTGGCAGGCTCTATGTCTTCATGCCGCCGATGACGGCGCTGGAGGACTACCTGGAAATCATCGCGGCCGTCGAAGACACTGCTGCCGAGATGAAGCTGCCGGTGATCCTCGAAGGCTACGAGCCGCCGAAGGACCCGCGCCTCTCGGCCCTGCGCGTCACGCCGGACCCGGGTGTCATCGAAGTCAACGTGCACCCGGCACACAGCTGGGAAGAACTGGTCGACCAGACCACGCACCTGTATCAAAGCGCCCACGAAAGCCGGTTGTCGACCGAGAAGTTCATGGTCGACGGTCGTCACACCGGCACTGGTGGCGGCAACCACTTCGTGCTCGGTGGTGCGACGGTGGCGGATTCTCCGTTCCTGCGCCGGCCCGATCTGCTGGCCAGCATGGTGGCCTACTGGCACAACCACCCGTCACTGAGCTATCTGTTCTCCGGCCTGTTCGTCGGGCCCACCAGCCAGGCGCCGCGTGTGGACGAGGCCCGCAATGATTCGGTCTACGAGATCGAGGTCGCCTTCGCCGAACTGCAGCGCGTCACCCGCGAGCAGGGCGACTACTGCCCGCCTTGGGTGATCGACCGCTTGCTGCGCAACTTGCTCATCGATGTGTCGGGCAACACCCACCGCGCCGAGTTCTGCATCGACAAGATGTACTCGCCCGATGGCCCGACCGGCCGGCTCGGCCTGCTGGAAATGCGTGCCTTCGAGATGCCGCCGCACGCCCGCATGAGCCTGACGCAGCAGCTGCTCATGCGCGCGCTGGTGTCGCGATTCTGGAAGGAGCCGTATCGCCCGGCGCGCCTGAAGCGATGGGGCACCGAGCTGCACGACCGCTTCATGCTGCCGCACTTCATCTGGCAGGACCTGGGTGACGTGGTCGAGGAATTGAACAGCTTCGGCTACGCCATGAAAGCCGACTGGTTTGCACCGCACCTGAACTTCCGCTTCCCGCGCCTCGGCGACTTCGCTGTGTTCGGCGTCGAGGTCGAGATGCGCCTTGCGCTCGAGCCTTGGCATGTGATGGGCGAGGAGGGCGCTTCTGGCGGTACCGCCCGCTATGTCGATTCCTCCGTCGAGCGTGTGCAGCTGAAGGCCACCGGCCTGGTGGGCGACCGCCATGTGCTGACCTGCGATGGCCGCGTCGTGCCGATGCAGCCGACCGGCCAGGTGGGTGAATTTGTCGGCGGTGTGCGCTACAAGGCGTGGAACCCGCCGTCGGCGTTGCACCCAACCATCGGCGTGCACGCGCCGCTGACGATCGACCTGCTCGATACCTGGATGGGCCGGTCGGTGGGTGGCTGCCGCTACCACGTCGCGCACCCGGGTGGCCGGAGTTACGACAGCTTCCCGGTCAACGCCTTCGAGGCCGAGGCTCGCCGGCTGGGGCGCTTCTTCCGCACTGGCCACACGCCGGGCAAGATGCAGGTACCGAAGGACGAACGCAACCCGAACTTCCCGTTCACCCTCGACCTGCGCCGAGCCACCAGCGCGTTCTGATCGCCCCGAGGCTCTGGCGGCTCACATATGACAATCGGCCCCATGAATTCGGTTGTCTGACATGTTGAGGCGCCTTCTCTCCGGCTACACCTCGGTCGAAGGTCGTTACGACGAGCTGTTGTCGGCGCCGGGGTCACCGCGCCCGCATTGGGATGCCTTCCTGCGTTCGCTCGCAGTGAGAGAGGGGTCCGAGGTCACTGAAACCCTCTCGCTGATGGAACGCGAGATCCGCGAGAACGGCATCACCTACAACGTCTACGCCGACCCGAAGGGGGCGGACCGACCGTGGGAGGTCGATCCGCTGCCGCTGCTGCTGTCGGCCGCCGAATGGGACGACATCTCGGCCGGCATCGCACAGCGCGCCGACCTGCTGAACCGCGTGCTGGGCGATATCTACGGCCCGCAGGAACTGCTGCGTTCGGGCGCGATCCCGCCGTCGATCATCTTCGGCCATAGCGGCTACCTGCACCAGGTGCAGGGCATCCGCCCGGCCGGTGGCGTGCACCTGTTCAACTACGCTGCCGACTTGGCGCGCTCGCCAGACGGCCACTGGTGGGTGGTCAACGACCGCACGCAGGCACCGTCCGGTGCTGGCTATGCGCTCGAGAACCGGCTGGTGGTATCGCGCGTGTTCCCGCAGATGTTCAAGGAGCTGCATGTGCAGCACCTGGCCGCCTTCTTCGAGGCGCTGCGCGAGTCGATGATGCGCTGGGCACCCAAGGATCAAACCGATCGGGCCTACCAACGCGCCAATCCACTGGTCGTGCTGCTCACACCAGGGCCCTACAACGAGACCTACTTCGAGCATGCGCTGCTGGCGCGTTACCTGGGTTTCCCGCTGGTCGAAGGCAGCGACCTGACGGTGCGCGACGGTTGCGTCTGGATGAAGACCGTCGAGGGTCTGAAGCGCGTCAGCGGCATCTTGCGGCGACAGGACGACGACTACTGCGACCCACTCGAGTTGCGTTCCGACTCGGCACTCGGCATCCCTGGCCTGACCGATTGCGCGCGGCGCGGCACGGTGCTGCTGGCCAATGCGCTGGGGTCAGGCGTACTCGAGTCCGGCGCGCTGCTGGGCTACCTGCCCAAGCTCAGTGAACAACTGCTCGGCGAGCCCTTGAGATTGCCTTCTGTGGCCACCTGGTGGCTGGGCGAACCGGCAGCGCTTGACGACGCCTGGCGACGGCTCGACAAGCTGATCATCAAACCGCTGGAGCGCTCGGCGCGGGAGCCGGCGGTTTTCGGCGCTGATCTCTCGGCAGCAGAGCGCGCCGCCTTGCGAGAGCGTGTGGCTGCACGTCCCCAGCGCTACGTAGCGCAGGAATGGGTGCATGTGTCGCAGGCGCCTGTGCTCGAAGCGAGCAGTGAGCCGGGCCGTGGCGAGCAGATGAGCTCGCGCACCGTCGGGCTGCGGGTGTTTGCGGTGGCGACGCCGAACGGCTATCGCGTATTGCCTGGTGGCTTGACCCGGGTGGCCGGCGACAACCATTCGCGGGTGATCGCCATGCAGCGCGGCGGCCGCTCGAAAGACACCTGGGTGCTCTCCGACGCGCCGATCAATGCCTCCTTCTCGCTGCTGAGCCGCACCGTCAAGCCGGAGGACCTGGTCGCCTCGCGTGCCAACGTGCCCTCGCGCGCGGCCGAGAACCTGTTCTGGTTCGGCCGCTACGGCGAGCGCTGCGATGCCACGGCCCGCTTGCTGCGCGTCGCCATCTCCGATGTGCTCGACGATTCGCGTGAACCCAGCGATGGCGTGCCACCAACGTTGATCCTCGCGCAGCGATTCGGTCTGATCGACTCCACCGAGCAACCAAGCACCGACCTGCTGCGCGCTGCGACCCACCCCGACGAAGGCTTGAGCGAGCGTTTCAAGCAACTCTCACGCGTGGCCTTCAACCTCCGGGACCGGATGTCGGCCGACCACTGGCGGTCGTTGAACCAACTGATTGCCGACCCGGTGTTCCAGCGCGGCTTGTCGTCGACCAGCCTCGGTCTGCCCCTGGCGATGTCCTGGCTCGACCGCGCCGTGACCTCGATGACCACGCTGTCGGGCTTCGTACTCGATGGCATGACGCGCGGCGTGGGCTGGCGATTCCTGTCGATCGGCCGGCGCCTGGAGCGGCTGTCCACGCTGTGCCAGGTGCTGCAGGTTGCGACCAGCGAGGGGCGTTCGCATGGACTGGACTGGCTGCTCGAATATGCCGACTCCACCGTCACCTACCGCTCTCGCTACCTGGTCGCGCCCGAATGGCTGCCGGTGCTGGACCTGCTGTTGCGCGACGAGGTGAACCCGCGCTCGGTCGCCTTCCAGGTCAAGGGGCTGGCCGAGTACATCGCCAAGCTGGAGCTGAGCCATGGCCGCTTCGCCAGCGACGTGCTGGCGCCGGCGCACCATGCACTGCGCAATGTGCCCAGCGTCGAGCTGCACCCGGAAAGCGAGGCACTGGCCGAGGTCATTGCGCAGTTGCAGCGTGCGGCACATGCGGTGTCGGATGAGCTCACGCTGAAGTTCTTTTCGCACGCCGCTTCACGCAGCGTGTTGTCGCTGGTGGCCTGATGTCGCAACAGCAGCAACAGGGTCAGCAGCAGTCCCAGCAGCAAAGTCAGCAGCAGGGCGGCTTTGACCGCTATACCGTCGAGCACGAGACGCGCTACGCGTACACCGCGCCGGTGTCGCAGTCGTGGCAGCTCGGCCGCCTGACGCCTCGCGGCCTGCCATGGCAACGGCTGCTGTCGCACAGCCTGCAGATCGATCCGCCGCCCGACGAGCGTCACGAGGCGGTCGACAGCTTCGGCAATTCAGTCTCCCATTTCGGGTTGCACGGCGCGCACCGCCAGTTGCGGGTGCGCATGCAGTGCCAGGTCGAGGTTGGTGAGCGTCCCGTCGCGGACATCCACTCGACACATACCGTCGACGAGGTTCGCGAAGCGCTGCGGCGCCCTTACGCCGGCACCGACGACCTGAACGCTGCACGCATGACCGAACCCACGCCCTTGGTACCGCTGTCCGAGGCGGCACGGCTGTATGCCGAGCCCTCGCTGCAACCCGATCGGCCGTGGTTCGAGGCGCTGAGTGAGCTGAACCACCGCATCCACACCGACTTCGAATTCGATTCAGGCGCCACCACCGTCAGCACCTCGGTTGACGAGGTGATGCAGCACCGGCGCGGCGTCTGCCAGGACTTTGCCCATCTGATGCTGGCCTGCCTGCGCGGCCACGGCTTGTCGGCGCGCTACATGTCGGGCTATCTGCTCACTGACCCGCCACCCGGCATGCCGCGGCTGATGGGCGTCGATGCCTCGCATGCGTGGGTTGCAGCCTACCTGCCCGACCACGGCTGGATCGAGTTCGATCCCACGAACGACCAGCTCGCCGACCGCCGCTACATCACGCTCGCCTGGGGCGCCGATTTCGCCGACGTGGTGCCGCTGCGCGGCGTGATCCTCGGCGGCGGCATGATGCAGCGCATGGATGTGTCGGTCAGCGTGATTCCGCAGGGCTGAGCCGGCAGTTGCAGATTCGGCGCATGGCTTGCCATGAATACGGCAATGCCGTAGTCTTCTCGTGTGCGAACAGTCGCTGAAACCTCGATCTTCCAGCGCTACGCCGCTGACATCTGGACTTCAGCGGAGCGCGATGATTTCATCGCCTGGATTGCTCTCAATCGGAACTGAAACAAGGAGTCGGAGATGCCCTCTGACATGAAGAAATTCCAACAGGACTTGCTGGAGTCGGTTCGCCAAATGAAGCGTGGTGAAGCTGCTCGGGTGACGAAGGTTCAGCTGCCCGCAGCAGCTGAAGCGCGAGCGCAAGTCGGGCTGTCGCAGCAGGATTTTGCAAACCTGTTGGGCGTTTCTGCGCGAACGTTGCAAGACTGGGAGCAGGGCCGACGCCAGCCGAATGGCGCCGCGAAGATGTTGTTGCGAGTCGCCATGACGCACCCCGAGGTTCTCCGCGAACTGCATGGATGAGGTGATGCCCAGTCAGTCGCTCAAGCCGCTTTTGCTCGAAATTTGATGCCAGTGTCGGCCGGCAAGCTTTCGAGAAAGTTCAAACGAGTCAAGCACTTGCGACGACCGAACAGGGGTGTGTTGTGGCCCAGCTTGCCTGCCTAAGCAGCATGGGCTTTCTCCCTAGAACACGCTAGGCAGCTCAATTCCACAAGGCACTTCGCATCTGTCGCATTTCAATGAGTGATCTCCCAGCACTTCCTCACATCGAGCTAGGCCGGTATCGGCACTACAAGGGCGGCGAATACGAGGTCGTCGGCGTCGTTCGACACTCCGAATCATTGGAGCCTCTGGTTCTGTACAGGCCGCTTCACGTTGAATCAGGAATGTGGGTTCGCCCGTTTGCGATGTTCAGTGAGCAAGTCGAGCACGAAGGCAAACGCCAACAGCGTTTCAGCCTCGTCCTCGGCAGCGAATAAAACTGCTCGCCCGAGCGATCGACCCCGCTTTGCTGGAGCGCTTTGGCGTCTGGCTCGCTGCAGCGGCCGGCACCACGGCACAGCTTCTGGCGCAGTGTGCCGATTCCCCCCGACCGGGTGCCGCGCTTCAAGGGGAGCGCGTTGACCCTGGCCGCAACCCCTCGGCGGGATGGCTGCTCGAGCTCAGCGCAGGAACACTGAGCCTGTCGATCGCAGTGATCGGCGCCGCTCAGGACACCCGCATGCTCAGCCTCAAATCGTTTCCATGCTCGTGCCGTCAAGGCATTCGATCGATCGTCTGTCCGTCGCCGTGTGCGGTGCTGCCGATGCCGCCTCAGGTGAACCCGACAGGCGCTCCGGTCAGTCAGCAGGGCGATGGGGGCCCAGGGTGGTACGAGAGCAGCTGGGAGCTGGTCCATGGGCTCGAGATTGCCGAGGTGCCCGACCTTGATGCGGAGCTGCTGTGGTGCATGGAAGCCTGCCTGAACCAAGGGCCCGCTACAAAGCTCGCCTGACCGCCTCGTTCAGCTCGATCACCGCCATCGCGTAACAGCTCGACTGGTTGTAGCGGGTGACTGCGGTTGCAGATCGGCCAGTGCCAGCCGAGTGCCACGCCGCGGACGATGAACTCTTGCACAATGAAGCGGGGCACGATGTCGTGCACGAGCAGTTCGGCGCGCTGAGTAGCAACGGCGATGGGCCGATCAGAACTGGCGGCGGATGTCGATCCAGCCGCGGGTGGTGCGCGTGGGGTCCATGGTGCTGGGCACTGCGCCCACGGGCTTGGCCACGGCCACCCGAGCCTGCCAGGCGTAGAAGCTCCAGTTCAGTCCCACGCCGGCGCTGCTCAATCGCAGATGGTTGGAGCCTGCGGCAAACGGCTTGGCGTTGATACGCACGCGGGCCGTATCGGCAAAAACGCTGGCCTGCCACAGGCCAGGGCTGGGCAGGCGCAGGGCGTGATGGTATTCAGCGCTGAAGACCTCGCCCTCGTCACCCGGGCCGACCCCGGTGTCGTAGCCGCGAACTCCGCCGGGCCCGCCGACTGACAGTTTTTGTGAGGCATCCAGGTTGCAACTGGCCCACTGCGCACGCATGCCGAGGTGAATCATGCCTCTGACGCCCACCGACTGCTGGCGTGACAGGCTCAGCGTCCACTTCGTGAAGCCGCCTTCGGTTTGTGCCGATGCCGCATCGCCCATCTGGGCGGCTTGGTTGTCGAAGCCGACACGACCCGACAGCACGCCCAGTTCGGCCTGCATGACGCCGCCGCCACCCCATGCGTCGGTGCGTTCGCCGAGCAGCCTCAGATTGGCGCTATGCATGGTTCGGTCGGCGGCGATCGCGCTGACGTCCACCTTGTCCCGCAATCTGGTGCGGTCGAGCGTCAATGCGGCGCTCAGGTTGAGGTTGCTGCTGCGAATCAGGGGCTGGCGCAGCACGGCACTCAGCACCTCGGCTGTACCGTGCGCCTCCAGCGGCGCCAAGCTGCCGATCAGCTGGTAACGCAAAGACGAGAACCCCACACCGATGCGCGTGCCGCTGCCATTGAGCAGCAGTTCGTAGCTCGCGCGACCGCTGTTCAGGCCCTTGCCGGAGCTCAGTGCCGTGGCGCTGAGCACATCACCCAGGCCGAGCGGATTGAGCAGGTTCAGCGCCACGCCGAGCCGCCGGCGTCCAGCGTTCCGGCTGCCGTGATCGTCCACTGCGACCTGACCGTTGACGCGCATGCCTGGCTGCACATCGACCAGCAAGTCGGAGGTGCCCACTTCCAAGCCTGGCGACAAGGTGGCCTGGCTCACCACGCCCGGAATGTCTGACAGCCTCAGCAGCGCGCCGTCCAGGCTGTCCTGGGCGACCACATCACCCGAACGCAGCGGCGCCAGCGTGGCGCTGAGCAGCCGGTTGGCCGTGCGGCTGCGGTTGTCCACGCGCACCTCGCCGTAGCGTGCCTCGATCACCTGCAGACGCACTTGGCCGTCCTCGATGGTTTGCGCCGGGACGATCGCGCGCGCCAGCGGGTAGCCGTTGCGCTGATACGCTTGTGTGATGCGAGCGGCCAGCGCGTCGAGTTGCGGCAGCGTGATCTGCTTGCCCACGGCATCGGCCAACAGCGGAGCCAGCGCCTCGCTGGTGATCAGCGTGTTGCCGGTGATGGTGATGCCGCGCACCTCGAACGGCACGCTTGCCGGCAAGGTCTGGCCATCGGGTTGACGCACCGTCAGACCGCTGGCACGGTTGGGGCGTACCAGCGGCATGCTCGGCGGCACCTGCTGCAGCAGCGAGCCGGCGTTAGGCTCACTCGGAGCTGGCTGGGCGGCTGCTCCTAGGGGCAGGACCAGCAGCCAAGCTGCGCGCGCAAGCGAAGACAGGTGCACGTGATGGACTTCATGGTCACTCGGCGGTCTCGCTGTTCTCGTGCAGTCGAATGCCTGAGCCTAGCGTGCGAGGCCGCAGCCCGCTGCGGCTCGCCAATGGCGAGGCCGACGAGCCTGTGTTGAACACGGCTTCCGTGCTGGCCAGTTGCGTGGTGACGGCGGAGACCTCCTTAGGCATGTGTGCAGGGCTGAGCGATGGCTCCGTGTGGGTGACCGTGGTCACGCGCTCCAACTCCTTGCGGTCGTAGATCGCGATCGGGACGTCGACTGCTATCGGGTCCACGACCGCGACCGGGTCCACGACCAGGATCGGGTCAGCAACCAGGATCGGGTACGGGTGGTACTCGCGGGGGGCGACGATCCAAAACACTGGCGGCACCGTCATGTAGCTGCGCAGAAGCGGTGCTGTGAGGCCTTCGAAGATCATCCATGTGCTGGTGAAGTCCCAGTCGGCGTAACTTGCTGCCGTGGTCATTTGCTCCTGTGTCAGCCCCACTCCGCCGCCGGCCGAACTGGCTTGCCCGGTGGTGTCGATGTTCCAGAAGCTGCTGGTGACTGTGCCGGCGTAGTTGGTGCCGACCAAGCCGCCCACATCGGCGTTGCCACGCACGCCGCTTCCTGTCGCGTAGCTGGTGCTGATACCACCCTCGTTGAAGCCCACCAGACCGCCCACGCTGTTGTTGCCGCTGACGTCGTTGGCCGCAAAGCTGCTGCTGAGGGTGCCGCTGTTGTAGCCGAGCAGCCCGCCCACGTTGTCGTTGCCGCTGACGCCAGCCGTAGCCTGGCTGCCGAGAACGCTTCCTCTGTTCACGCCGGCCAAACCGCCGACGTTATCGATGCCGCTCACGTAGCCCGTGGCCTGACTGACGAAGATGCTCCCGTCGTTCGTGCCCACCAGTCCGCCGACTGAGTAGTTGCCGCTGACGTTGTTGCCCACAAAACTGCTGCTGACGGTGCCGTTGTTGTAGCCGAGCAACCCGCCCACGTTGTCGTTGCCGCTGACGCTGCCTTTGGCATGACTGGCGATGATCAGTCCGCTATTGGAGCCCACCAGTCCGCCGACCATGCTGCCGCCGCTGACGCTGCCGGTGGCGTGGCTGTTGCTGATGCTGCCGGTGGTGGAAAACGGCATATATCGAACGGACAGGGATGGGGTGCCCGTGCCGTAGTCGATCGGGGCGAGCGCGCATTCCGACACGTAGCCCATGGCGCCGTCTTGGTAGTCCAACAGCCCACCAACATAGTCATCAGGGCCGCTGACGATGTTCGCGTAGCTGACGACGCTGGAGTTGTATCCCACCAGGCCGCCAACAGATGCGCCCAAGCCGTTCACGCTTCCCTTGGCGTAGCTCGAGCTGATGCTGCCTTCGTTGAAGCCCACCAGACCGCCCACGCTGTTGTTGCCGCTGACGTCGTTGGCCGCAAAGCTGCTGCTGAGGGTGCCGCTGTTGTAGCCAAGCAGCCCGCCCACGTTGTCGTTGCCGCTCACGCTACCTGTGGCCTGGTTGTTGTAGAGAACGCTGCCTTCATTCACGCCGGCCAAACCGCCGACGTTATCGATGCCGCTCACATTGCCTGCGGCCTGGCTGTAGAGAACCGCTCCGCTGTTGGCGCCCACCAGCCCACCGACGGAGTAGTTGCCGCTGACGTCGTTGGCCGCAAAGCTGCTGTCGATGCTGCCGGTGCTGTATCCAACCAGTCCGCCAACAGAGACGCCCGAGCCGCTCACGTTGCCCGTGGCGTAGCTGGTGCTGATGCTGCCGCTGTTGAGGCCGACCAGCCCGCCCACGTTGTCGTTTCCGCTCACGCTGCCTGTGGCCTGGCTGTAGAGGACGCTGCCTTCATTCACGCCGGCCAAACCGCCGACGTTATCGATGCCGATCACATTGCCTGCGGCCTGGCTGTAGTAAACAACTCCGCTGTTGGAGCCCACCAGTGCGCCAACCTTGCTGCTGCCGTTGACGTCGCCGATGGCTTGGCCGTTGAAGAGCGTTCCGCCGTTGGAGCCCACCAGCCCGCCGACCGTACTGCCGCCGCTGACGGTGCTGGCTGCGAAGCTGCTGATGACCAGTCCCCTGTTCAAGCCGAGCAGCCCTCCCACGTTGTCGTTGCCGCTGACGCTGCTTGTGGCCTGACTGTCGAAGATGCTCCCGTCGTTCGTGCCCACCAGCCCGCCGACCGAGTTGTTGCCGCTGACGCTGTTGGCCGCAAAGCTGCTGCTGTTGTTGGCCGCAAAGCTCCTGCTGACGGTGCCGCTGTTGTAGCCGAGCAGCCCTCCCACGTTGTCGTTGCCGCTGACGCTGCCTGTGGCCTGACTGTCGATGATCAGTCCGCTGCTGGAGCCCACCAGTCCGCCGACCATGTTGCCGCCGCTGACGCTGCCGGCGGCGTGGCTGTTGCTGATGCTGCCGATGGTGAAAACCACCATGGACCGCGCGTATGGGGATGGGGTGTCCGTGCCGTAGTCGCTCGGGGCAACCGCGTATTCCGACGGATAGCCGATGGTGCCGTCGTGATAGCCCACCAGCCCACCAACATGGTAGCCCGCGCCGCTCGCGCTTCCCGACGCATGGCTGTTGCTGATGCTGCCTGCGTTGTAGCCCACCAGCCCACCGACGTAGTCGCTCGACCCGCTGACGCTGCCGGTGGCGTAGCTGTTGTCGATGTTTCCGATGCTGACCCAGTACCCCCACCACACGTGGACGTCGCCATTCGGCTCGCTGACGTCACCCGCGTAGCTGATGACGCTGGAGTTGTATCCCACCAGGCCGCCAATAGAAACGCCCAATCCGCTCACGCTTCCGGTCGCGTAGCTGCTGCTGATGACTCCACCGTTGAGACCGACCAACCCGCCGACGTTGTCGTTTCCGCTGAGGCTACCGGTGGCGTAACTGGCGCTAATGGTGCCGTAATTGATTCCCGCCAGTCCTCCGACGTTGGTGGACCCGATGACCACGAGATCCGTCAGCCCCACGTTGCCAACGGATGAGCCCAGATCGGTACCGCCGAACAGCCCGACGAAGTTTTCGGATGGCCGGCTGATGGTCAGGTTGCTGATGGTGTGGCCCAGGCCATCAAAGCTGCCGCCGAACAGCGTGTCCCCACGGCCTCCGATGGGCGAGAAGCCTTCGCCCGTACTCCAGTCGGCCGTGGCCGTCGCGTCAATGTCCGCCCCGAGCACGTAGCGTCCCGTCAGGTTGCCGCTGATGCCTTGCAAGTCGGTGCCGCTGGTGCTGCCCTCGGCGCCCAGCTCGGTGATCACCTTCCAGCCCAGCAAGTCCCCGTCGCTGCCTTGCCTGGTGCTGAAGTTGTCCCCGGCCGGCAGGCTGACTGGGGCGTTGATGTTGTACTGGCTGGTATTGCCGGCATTCAAGGCGCCTTGGCCGTACTCGAGCGCCAGGCTGGCCGTGCCGCTGCCGTTGAGCGCGGCATTGACGTTGATGTCGTTCCAGGCGCTCAAGGTGAGCTTGTTGGCACTCCAGCTCACCTGCGCATTCACGTTGATGTTGCCTGCTGCATCCGGACTCGATTCACCGCTGGTGTCTGTCGCGATCGTGACGTTGGTGCTGCCGAGGTTGTCCGACAGCGTGTACGCGCCGATACCGCTGAGGGTTTGCACGCCATCACCTTCGGTCACCGTGAAGTCCGTTGAGCCGATCAGCCACGTGCCGTTGTAGCCTTGTGGTGCATTCGTGCTGATGCGCGTGCCATCGGCCACGTGCACCTTGTGCGCGCTGGTCTCGATGAAGCCGCCGCTGCCGCCCTCGGGTGCGCTGGCGTCCAGCGTGCCAGCCACGTGGGCGGTACCCGAGCCCATGCCGCCCAGAAGCACGATACGGCCTGCGCTTTGTTCGACCGTGCGCGCTTCGATCACGCCGGTGTTGTTGACCACGCTGGCCAGCACCGAGTTACGAGCACCGGCGCTCATGAGCACCTGGCCGCCGTCGGCTTGCAGCATCCCGCCGTTGTCAGCCAGCGCGTCGAGCAAGTTTTCATCGACGCGCAGGTTGACCAGCCGGTTGCCGTCGAACTGCAGCGTGGTGATGTTGCCCGCGCCAAGTGCGACCGTGCCCAGCTGCGCGCTGATGGTCCCGGTGTTGCTTACCTGGTGTCCCAGCAGCACCACGCTGCCACCCTCGCTCGCGCTGATGCGGCCTTGGTTGATGACACCGGCGGTGCTCGTGCCCTCAAAGCGGTGGGAGCTACCGCCCAGACTGTCGTCTGAGACGTCCAGCGTGCTGGCCACCAGGCCGCCCACGTTGACTTGCGCGTCGCGCCCGAACAGCAAGCCGTTGGGGTTGATCAGCCAGACCTGGCCATTGGCGTTGAGGCGGCCCAGGATCTCGCTTCCATTGGTGTCGAGTATGCGGTTCACCGCGATCGACTGCGCCGTGGGCTGCACGAAGTTGACCGTCTCGGACTTGCCGATGTTGAAGCTTTGCCAGCTCATCGACAGCGTGGCCGAGTTTTGCGTGACAGTGGTTTCGGCCCCGTTTTGGCTCACGCTGCCGCTGCCAGCGGTGACCTGACCTCCGGCGGGTGCCGCCTGTGCTGCCGCGATTGGCATTGCCAGCAGGGCGGCTGCCAGAACCGAGCGCTGGGTGCGCCCTGACTTGCCACGCCCCCGCGAGGTTTCTGCCACCGCCACCCACGCGTTGGTGGCGTGGTTCCAGATCAGACGGAAGACATGGTTCAGGGAGCCGTTGCGCTTCATCGTGTTCTCGCTCTTGAAAACGTGAGCCAGTCGGGGCCTTTCATCAGCGGTGCTTGTCAACCACGCGCGATAAGGCCTCAGAAAAAATGACTTTCACATTTAACGATATTACTTGTTTTACGTTTCAAACTCATTTCAATACGTTTCTCCCTTTCTTTTCTTGGCCTCCATTTTGGTTTCGCCGGGGACGCGGCGGGCGCCGTGGATCTAACGGGCGCTGCGCACGGCCGCGCCGAGCTCGATCACTGCCAGCGCGTAATAGCTTGACCAGTTGTAGCGGGTGACGGCGTAGAAGTTGGTGGTGCCTGCCACATAGCTCGGCGCGTCAGGTCCGTTCTGCAATTCGACCAGCGCAAGCTTTGCGTTGGCATCGCTGCCGGTCAGGGGCGGCGAGGGTGTACCGAATGCCGCGCCATGGTCGATGAACTGCTGCGCGGTGAAGGTGGGCAGGATATCGGGGCCGAGCAGCAGTGCGCGTTCGCTGGCGTCGCTCGGCACGGCAACCTCGTAGTGCGTGGGCAGGCCGCGCTGCCAGCCGAATTCGGCCAGGTAGTGCGCCACGCTGCCGATCACGTCAGCCGTATTGGCATGCAGATCGATGTGGCCGTCACCATCGAAATCGACCGCGTACTTGTTGACGCTGCTGGGCATGAATTGCGGCATGCCGAGTGCGCCCGCATAGCTGCCCTTGACGCCCAACGGGTCCGTGCCTTCGCGGTGGCTGAGCACCAGCAGCTGTTCCAGCTCATCGCGGAAGAATGCACTGCGGTCCTTGCGCCCGGCGGGGAAGTCGAAACCCAGCGTGGCCAGTGCATCGATGACCTTGTGGTTCCCCATGTGCTGTCCGTACAGCGTCTCGACGCCGACGATGCCGACGACGATCTCTGGCGGCACGCCGTAGCGTTGCTCGGCCAGCGTCAGCCACGCCTCGTTGGCCTGCCAGAACGCTGCGCCGGCGGCGATGCGCTTTGGTTCGATGAACCTCGCGCGGTAGGCTGCCCAGTTCTTGGCAGTGCCGGCGGGCGGTGGCATCACGGCCTTGACGATGCTGGGCACGAAGCGCGCCTGCGCCAGCGTGGCCTGCACTGCCTCCACGTCCAGGCCCTGGCGAGCCGCGACCTCCGCGCCGAAGCGCATCAGATCGTCGCGCCTGCCGTAGGTCACGATGTCGGGGTCGTTGTCGGAGCGCACGGGCGCCTTGCGGGCGCGGTGTTTGCGCGGCTTGGCGCGCTGGGTCGGCTTGGTGGCGGAGGCCACGGTCACGGTGGTGTTGGACGCTGCTGCCGTGGCGGTGGCAGCAGCAGCGGCTACCGCATCTTCAGGCGACGCGGCAGCGATGAACACCATCGCGCACAGGGTCTGGGCAACGCGCGCCAGACGCTTGGCCTGGGCGTTGAAGTGCCGGGTCAGTGTGGGATCGGGCCGTGCAGCTGCGCGAGCGCTGTAGCGCTGTTCGTCCAGACGGTCGAGCAGCGCGGCCAGCGGCTCGCCGTGTGCGCCAAAACGCCCGCGCACCCGCTGCGCCAGCGTGCGAGGCGCTTCATGCTCCGCCGCGCTGACGCCCAGCCCTTGCAAGGTGGCGCGCAGCCGCTGCATCTGCCGCACCCACGGGTCGGTGTGATGTCGGTCCCACCAGGCCCAGGCTGCCGCTGCCAGCGACAGCGCACCGAATGCCCCGGCCAGCAGCACCGCCAGATCTTCCCAGCTCGGGGCGTCAAAGCCCAGTTGGCGAAGCAGGTCGAACTGCGAACCACGCGAGTAGCTCAGCACCCATTGGTTCCAGCGGTTGTTCAAGGCTTCCCAGCCGTTGCGCAGATTGGCCAGCAACTGCGGGTTGAAATTGTTCAAGGCGCCCGCGACCAACCCTGGCTTGCTGACCAGCGGGCGACTGCTCAGCACGCGGTCGGGGGCCACCGCGGCGGTTGGGTCGGCGCGTACCCAACCGATGCCGGGTTGCCAGTACTCGGCCCAGGCATGGGCATAGCTCTGGCGAACGATGCGGTAGCCATCCACCGGCTTCGGGTCCAGGCCCTGATAGCCAGTGATCACCCGTGCCGGCACGTCGAGTGCGCGCATCACCACCACGAATGCGGCCGCATAGTGTTCGCAGAAACCCAGCTTGCGATCGAGCCAGAACTCGTCGATCGAGGTGCGCGGATTTTTCTCGCCGTACAGGCCCGGTGTCAGCGTGTAGCCGTATCCGCCGGTGCGGATGTGCTCCATCAGCGCTGCAGCAAGGGTCGCCGCATCGGCCTCGGCATAGCGCGGGTCCTTGCGCATGGCGGAGGCCCAGGCGAGAGTGCGCGGGTTGTAGCCGGGGGGCAGGTCGATGTAGTCCTGCAGCCCGATCATGGGCTGGGTCGGTCCGTGCTGGAACTTCGGGTACGCCACGCTCTGAAAGCGCAGGCGCTCATACAGCGAGCGGTTGGGCACCCACTGAAGATCATCGTTCTGCGTGAAACTGAACCCGTCGATCTTGGGCGCTTCGGGGCTGGCCTCGAGCATCGGCAACACGGTCAGCCGTGAGGGCTCCAGCGTCATCTCGTAGCGGATGGGCGAACCCTGCACCTGCAGTTCGGCGCGCGGCGTCATGGCGGGCGGAAAGCCCGGCTTCTGAGGCGTCCAGTCACGGCCATCGAAGTTGCCCAGCACCGGGCCACGGAAGTAGATCGCCTGCGGCGGCGGCGGTGTGCCCTCGAAGCGGATGCGCAATGCCACGCTGTCGTCCTGTGCCAGCGCGGCGACCGTGCCCATGCTCATCACGTTCGACAGCCCGGTGCCTGCGAAGCCGTCCTGCGGCACGCCCCACAGTGGGCCGACGCGTGGGAACAGCACGAACAGCAGCACCATCAGCGGCGCCCCCAGCGCTGCGGTCTTTCCCGCCAGTGCCGCGGCCGTGCGCAGGCTGGGTGCACCGGCGGGCATGTGGGCGAGGACCAGCGCCGTCAGCAGACCCCAGATCGACATCAGCATCATCGCTGCGACGCCGAGGCTCTGCGAATAAAGGAAGTGGGTCAGGATCAGGAAGAAGCCGAGGAAGAACACCACGAAGGCATCGCGCCGCGCACGCAGCTCCAGGGTTTTCAGGGCCATCAGCGCGACCGCCATGGTGACGCCAGGCTCCTTGCCGAGCAGAGAGCCGAACGACCAGTAGGTGAGGCTGGCAGCAACCACCAGCACGACCACCAGCACCGAGCGACCCGGCAGCGCCGAACCGGCCAGCGCCAGCCGCGCCCGCCACAGCAGCACGCCGCCGGTGAGTGCTGCGCACCACGCGGGCAGATGGCTCAGGTGCGGCAGCGAGGTCCAGCCGATCACGATCAGCAGGAACAGCGTGTCGCGCGCCTCGCGCGGCAGGTGCGACCAGCCTGGCCAGCCCAGGCGGCGGGCCAGCGGGAGTGAGGACTGCAGTGCGGTGCTGGTCATTCGCTGTGTCAGGCTTGCCAGAGTGCTAGTGCCTGCAGGCCTTGCTGCCGATGCAGATCTCCCTGGCCGATGTCGATCTCACGGCCGGGCAGGCTCAGCCCCCAGGCGGCATCGCGCCGATCGGCCTCCAGGACCCAGGCCGTCAGGCGCGACAGCCGCGCCTCGGCATCGCCGCTGCCACCCTGCTGCCATTCCAGCCAGAGTTGCTGCTGGCTGTGCGTACTGCTGTCACGGCTGATCAGTTCGCCGCTGCTGGCCATGGATCGCGCGGACCGCTTCCAGGCCACGCTCTTGGGCGGATCGCCACGCCGGTACATGCGGATGCCCTCGAACTCGCCACTGCTGCTGGCGCGCGCACGCGCCCCACCGCCCGGCACGTTGCGCGCCGGCGGCAAGGGGCTGGCCGGCCGCTCCGGTTGCGGGTAGACCAACAGCATGCTCGCGGGGCGCCACACCGCCCAGGCGCGAAACAGTCCGAGTGGAAAACGGGTCTCGGCCGTCACGGTGGGCAAGGCGTGTTGTCCACGCGTCGCTGGCATGAAGCCCAGGTGCAGCACCGCCTGTCCACCGGCCGGCACATCGGTGTAGCTGAGCGCCTTGGCTTCTCGCTCGTCCAGTCGCAGTCCCATGCCCACACCGTAGCGCGTGCCCTTGGGGCTGGACAAGACGACCTCGAGCAACGCCGTGTCACCGGCGAACGCGGGGGCCAGAGGTCGCAGATGCATGGTCAGGCCACGCAAGGTGTTGTGCGTCATGTGCATCGACACGACGCCGCTGCCCGTCAGCAGGAAGGTCAGCACATAACCCAGGTTGAGTTGGTAGTTGATCGACGCGATCAGCAGCACGCCCAGCGTGAAGCAGAACAGCATGCCGCCGCGGGTGGGCAGGATGTACACATTGCGCTGCGTGAGCAGCAGGCTGTCGGTGCGGGGCGAGCGGGCCTGCCACCAGGCATCGATCCGGCGACGCAGCGGGCCGCGGGTCGTCGCCAGCGGGTTCACGGCAGGGCAGTCGCTTCGATCATTGCGCGCACCTGCTCGGCGCGGCCGCGGCCAGCGCTCGCGACAGGCACAAGACGGTGCGAGATGGTCTGCACGAGGATCGCCTGGACGTCGTCCGGCGCCACATGGGTGCGACGATCGAGCAACGCGTGCGCTTTCGCTGCGCGCAGCACCGCGATACCGGCACGCGGGCTCAAGCCTTCGACGAACCACACGCCCGAACGGGTCGCCGCAATCAAGGCCTGCAGGTAGTCGAGCAGCGCCGGTGACGCATGCACCGCCAGCACCGCGCGCTGGGCATCGATCAGCTGCTCGGGCGTCATCACGGCGCGCAAATGCTGCACGGCTTCGCGCCGATCCTGGCCTGCCAGCAATTCGCGTTCGCTGGCGCGGTCAGGGTAGCCCAGCGTGATGCACATCAGGAAGCGGTCGAGCTGCGACTCTGGCAGCGCATAGGTGCCCAGCTGATCGCTCGGGTTCTGGGTGGCGATGACGAAGAAGGGTCGGGGCAGGGCGCGGCTTTCGCCCTCGACGCTAATCTGTTGTTCTTCCATCGCCTCAAGCAGCGCGCTTTGCGTGCGGGGCCCGGCGCGGTTGATCTCGTCGGCCAGCAGCACCTGGGCGAACACCGGGCCCGGGTGGAACACGAACGCCTCTTTCGATCGTTCGTACACGCTGACACCGATCAGGTCGGTGGGCATCAGATCGGCGGTGAACTGCACGCGCGAAAAACGCAGACCCAGCGACACCGACAGCGCATGCGCCAGCGTGGTCTTGCCCACGCCGGGCACGTCTTCGATCAGCAGGTGACCGCCTGCAAGCAAGCAGGCCACGCAGTCACGGATCTGCGATCGTTTGCCGACGATGATCGTGCTAATCTGATCGATCAGCCGCGTGAGGTCTTCGGACAGGTTGGGGATCGGCAAGGCGCTCATCGCCGAGACGTTAACCGATGCGCCAGCGGCCTTATCCCTCGAAATAGCATGTCCACCGCCTTCTTCAGTCATCCTGACTGCCGCACCCATGTCATGGCGCGCGGCCATCCTGAATCCCCTCAGCGGCTGGACGCAATCGACGAGCATCTGCTTGCCAGCGGACTGGCCCAGGTGCTGGAACGGCGCGAGGCACCGCTGGTCGATCTGGATCGCGTCGCTCTGGCGCATGATGCAGCCCACCTTGCCCGGTTGCGCAGCGCTTTGGAGCCGCTGGCCGCCAGCGGCCGCTCGCACGTGCTCGATGCCGACACCATGGCCGGCCCCGGTACCTGGGCGGCGATGTGCCGCGCTGCCGGCGCGGCCGTGGCTGCCACCGACGCTGTGATGGCCGGCGAGGTGCGAAACGCCTTCTGCGCGGTGCGCCCGCCCGGTCACCATGCGACGCACGGCAACGCGATGGGCTTCTGCTTCTTCAACAATGTTGCCATCGCGGCCCGCCATGCGTTGACGACACACGGTCTGCAGCGCGTCGCGATCGTCGACTTCGATGTGCACCACGGCAATGGCACCGAAGACATCATCGCTGGCGACGATCGGGTACTGATGGTCAGCTATTTCCAGCATCCGCATTACCCGTACAGCGGCGACATGCCCAGTGCCGACAACCTGCTGAACCTGCCCGTGGCCGCGCGCACCGGTGGTGCTCAGGTGCGTGAGTTGATTGATCAGCACTGGCTGCCGCGCCTGGACGCCTTTGCCCCGCAGATGCTGTTCATTTCGGCCGGCTTCGATGCCCATCGCGAAGATCCGCTGGGTCAGTTGGGCCTGGTCGAGGCCGACTACGCCTGGATCACCCGCCGCCTGATGGAGGTGGCCGACCGCCATGCGCAGGGGCGCATCGTGTCTTGCCTGGAAGGCGGCTACCACCTGAGCGCGCTGGGCCGCAGCGTGGCGGCGCACCTCCGGGCGCTGACCGGCCTCGATGACCCGAAGCCGCTGGAGCCTGCCGCGTGACCCGTAACCTCGACAACACCGAACTGCAGGACCTGATCGCCGGTCTGCTGCAGCCGACCGCGCTGATGGAGCTCGGCGTGCTGGCGCTGTGCCTGGGGCTCGCCTGGCTGATCGTGCGACTGCTGCGCGGCACGCCGCCGATCGACGCGCCGATCTGGTTCGGGCGTCGCGGGATCGATGGCGTGCTGTTCCCCTTGCTGGCGCTGCTGCTGGCCTTCGGCGCCAAGCTGCTGCTGGCCAATTTCGTCAAGGCCGCGGTGTTCAAGCTGGCGGTGCCGATCCTGATTTCTCTGCTGCTGATCCGGTTGACGGTGCGGGTGCTGTCGGTGAGCTACCCGGATTCGCGCTGGATGCGCATCATCGAGCGCAGCATGTCCTGGATCGCCTGGCTGGCGGTCGTCCTCTGGGTCACTGGTGTGCTGCCCTGGCTGCTCGAGGCGATGGAGGAGGTGCGCTGGAAGATGGGCGCGCATGAGATTTCCTTGCGCAATGTGGTCGAAGGCGGTGTCACGGCAGGTCTGGTGATGGTGCTGGCGCTGTGGGTGGCCGCGGCGATCGAGAAGCGCCTTCTGAGCGGTACCGGCAGCAGCAGCGACCTGTCGATCCGCATGATCGCTGCCAATCTGGTGCGCGTGCTGCTGCTGACCATCGGCTTGATGTTTGCGATGAGTGCGGTGGGCATCGATCTCACCGCATTCAGCGTTCTCGGCGGTGCCATCGGCGTGGGTGTGGGCTTCGGCCTGCAGAAGATCGCGGCCAATTACGTCAGCGGCTTCGTGATCCTCGCCGAGCGTTCGCTGCGCATCGGCGACATGGTCAAGGTCGACAACTTCGATGGCCGCATCACCGACATCCGAACCCGCTACACCGTGATCCGCGCGCTGAACGGACGCGAGGCCATCGTTCCCAACGAGATGCTGATCACCCAGCGCGTCGAGAATTCGTCGCTTGCCGATCCCCGCGTGCTGCTCACGAACACGGTGCAGGTGGCCTACGGCACCGATGTACGCGCCCTGCAGCCCTTGATCGAGGCGGCTGTCGCCCAGGTGCCTCGGGTGCTGGCCGATCCCTCGCCCAGCGTGCAGTTGATGGCCTTTGCCGCCGATGGGATGGACCTCTCGATCAACTTCTGGATCCTCGACCCCGAGAACGGGCAGGGTAACGTGCGCTCGGATGTCAATCTGGCCTTGCTGGCCGTCTTCCAGGCGCAAGGGGTGAAGATTCCCTATCCACAACGTGAGGTGCACGTGCTGTCACCGACCGGCAATGCAGCCGCGGTGGCGGAGCCGAAGACTTCGGATTCGCCACCCCCCTGAAAAACGGCCGGTCTCTCGACCGGATGGATCGTGACTCGAGCGCTGCAGGCTCCAGCGTCGGGCTCCCCGCGTCAGGTCAGGGCATCCATTTCTTCATCGGTGAATCCGGCAGCGCGGCGCGCCTCGAAGTTGAAGGGTGCGCGCAGCCGCGGCGCCTGGTGATGCTGCGCGAGCAGCGCGTAATGGGTCGCCGGGTCGAGCCCTTGCCGTTCGCACAGCCACCGGTACCAGTGGTTGCCGATGGCAACGTGGCCGATTTCGTCGCGCAGGATCACGCCCAGGATCTCCACCGCGCGATGGTCACCGGCACGCTCGAACTTCGCCTGCAGTGGCGGCGTGGCGTCGAGCCCGCGCGCCTCCAGTGTGCGAGGCACCAGCGCCATCCGCGCGACCACGTCGGCTGAGGTGCGCTGGGTCATCAGCCACAGGCCGTCGTGCGCGTCGAAGTCGCCGTAGTCGAAGCCCAGGCTGCGCAAGTGCTCGCGCAGCAGGCTGAAGTGGTGCGCCTCCTCGCTGGCGACGCTCAGCCAGTCCAGATAGAAGGCGTCAGGCAGGCCATCGAAGCGCCAGACGGCGTCCAGCGCCAGGTTGATCGCGTTGAACTCGATGTGCGCAATGGCATGGAGCAGGGCGGCGCGTCCCTCGACGGTGAAGGTGGTGCGCGAGGGCACGTCCTTGGGTGGCACCAGCGCGGGTCGTGCGGGCCGCCCTGGTGAAGGCGCTGCAGTTGCCGCCAACTCGAACGGCTGCTTCGGGTGCAAGGAATGACGTTCGCGAACCGCCCACAGTGCGCGGGTCCCCTCGGCCTTGGTGGCCGGGTCGCACTCGGCCCACAAGGCCAGCGCACAGGATCGCAGGGACAAGCCGGGTACGGGTTCTTCGGGGACAGGTGCCATCCTTAGAATTGTGAGCTTCACCGCAGGGGAGTGCATCCGTGGCCGTTTACCGTTTGGGCGATGCGCATCCGTCGGTCGCTGCCAGTGCCTGGGTGGCCGAGAGCGCGCAGGTCATCGGTGACGTGGCGCTGGCCGAGGGCGCCAGTGTCTGGTTCGGCGCGGTACTGCGTGGCGACAACACCCTGCTGCAGGTCGGTGCGCGCACCAACATCCAGGACGGCGCGGTTCTGCATTCCGACGCGGGGCAACCTTTGACGCTGGGTGACGACGTGACCGTCGGACATCAGGCGATGCTGCATGGCTGTACCGTGGGCGACGGCTCGCTGATCGGCATCCAGGCCGTCGTGCTGAACGGCGCACGCATTGGAAAATCGTGTCTGGTCGGCGCAGGCGCCGTGGTCACCGAGGGCAAGCAGTTCGAGGACGGCTGGTTGATCCTTGGCGCACCAGCCAAGGCCGTGCGGCAGCTGACGCCCGAGCAGCTCGAAGGGCTGGCGCGCAGCGCCGCCGGCTATGTCGCGAAGGCGCAGCGCTTCAGGACCGAACTGGCTCGCATTGATTGAACGGCTTCTGATGAGCGAACTCCACAAATTCATTTTCGAAGGTCTGCCGGTGCGCGGCATGCTGGTGCGGTTGACCGACAGCTGGCGCGAGGTGCTGCAGCGCCGCGCCGCCGCGAACGATGCCTTTCCCGAGCCGGTGCGCGTGCTGCTGGGCGAGATGGCGGCCGCCGGCGCGCTGATGCAGTCCAGCATCAAGTTCGATGGCGCGCTGGTGCTGCAGGTCTATGGCGACGGGCCGGTCAAGCTGGCCGTGGTCGAGGTGCAGAGCGATCTGGCGTTCCGCGTCACGGCGAAGGTGGTGGGCGATGTGGTGCCCCATGCCCAGGTCGAGGCGATGCTCAACGTGCATGGCCAGGGCCGCTGCGCAATCACCCTTGACCCGAAAACCAGGTTTCCTGGCCAGACGCCTTATCAGGGCGTGGTCTCGCTGCACGGTGACCACCGCGAGCCCTTGCAGAAGATCAGCGAGGTGCTGGAGCACTACATGCTGCAGTCCGAGCAGCTCGACACCTGCCTGATCCTGGCTGCCAACGACGAGACCGCCGCCGGCCTGCTGATCCAGCGCGTGCCGGTCGAAGGCGCTGCCAACCTCGGCCGACGCAATGAGGATGAGATCGGCCTCAACGAGGACTACAAGCGCCTGGCGATGCTGGCCTCGACGCTGACCCGCGACGAGCTGCTGACGCTCGATGCCGACACGGTGTTGCGCCGGCTGTTCTGGGAAGAGCCCTTGCGCCGATTTACGCCGCAGACGGGCGAAGACGGACCGCACTTTGCCTGCAGCTGCTCGCGTGAGCGCGTCGGCAGGATGCTGATGGGCCTGGGCCGCCCCGAGGTCGACGACATCATCGTCGAGCAGGGCCGCGTCGAGATCGGTTGCGACTTCTGCGGCATCAAGTACCACTTCGACGCGGTCGATGTCGGCGAGCTGTTCACGCCAACGCCGCAGCAGGCGCCCGGGTCGGCGGCGATCAATTGATGCCTGCGGTCTGAGCCCAAAGGCGCTCGATGACGCAGACCGGCTGCGCTACTTTGCCAGCACGCTCCACTGCACCAGGATCTCGTCGGGCTTGACCATGCCGAGGTCGTAGCGGGCTTTCTCCTCGACCATCTCCAGGCCTTCCTTCAGGTCGATGACTTCCGCGGCCAGCCGCTCGTTGCGGTGCCTGGCGATGTCATTGGTGGCCAATTGCGCATCCAGCTGCGCCTGCAGGTCGAGCACCCGCGGCAGCCCCGAGTCGCCGAACCACAGCTGCGCGTGCACCAGCACCAGCAGCGTGATCAGGGCGATCCGGATGAAGCGCACGGTGGGCTGGTTGATGCAGTGCGGTGGGGAAGCGCAGTGCCGCGTCAGCGCAGGTTGTAGAACGCGCCGCGACCGGGGTAGGTGGCGACGTCGCCCAGGTCTTCCTCGATGCGCAGCAGCTGGTTGTACTTCGCGATGCGGTCGCTGCGGCTCATCGAGCCGGTCTTGATCTGGCCGGCGTTGGTGCCGACCGCGATGTCGGCGATCGTCGAATCTTCGGTCTCGCCCGAGCGGTGGCTGATCACCGCGGTGTAGTTCGCGCGCTTGGCCATCTCGATCGCGGCGAAGGTTTCGGTCAGCGTGCCGATCTGGTTGATCTTGATCAGGATCGAGTTGGCAATGCGCTTCTCGATGCCTTCCTTCAGGATGCTGGTGTTGGTGACGAACAGGTCGTCGCCGACCAGCTGCACCTTGCTGCCGAGGCGCTCGGTGAGGTGCTTCCAGCCGTCCCAGTCGCCCTCGTGCATGCCGTCTTCGATGCTGATGATCGGGTACTTGTCGACCCAGTTCGCCAGCATGTCGGTCCAGCCTTCGGCCGACAGCTTCAGGCCGCCTTCGCCTTCCAGCACGTACTGGCCGTCCTTGTAGAACTCGCTGGCGGCGCAGTCCAGGCCGATGGCGATCTGCTCACCGGCCGTGTAGCCGGCCTTGTCGATCGCGGCCAGGATCATCTGGATCGCCGCCTCGTGGCTGGCCACGCTGGGTGCGAAGCCGCCTTCATCGCCAACCGCGGTGCTGATGCCCTGGTCGTGCAGGATCTTCTTGAGCGCATGGAAGGTTTCAGCACCCCAGCGCACCGCTTCACGGAAGCTCGGGGCGCCCACCGGGATGATCATGAACTCCTGCAGGTCGAGCGAGTTGTTGGCGTGGGCGCCGCCGTTGATCACGTTCATCATCGGCACCGGCAGCTGCATGCCGCCGGATCCGCCGAAGTAGCGGTACAGCGGCAAGCCGCTTTCTTCCGCTGCGGCGCGAGCCACCGCCATGCTGACCGCCAACATCGCGTTGGCGCCGAGGCGGCACTTGTTGTCGGTGCCGTCGAGGTCGATCAAGGTGCGATCCAGGAACGCTTGTTCGCTGGCATCGAGGCCCAGCACCGCTTCGCTGATCTCGGTGTTGACGTGCTGCACCGCGCGCATCACGCCCTTGCCCAGGTAGCGCTTGGCATCGCCGTCGCGCAGCTCGATCGCTTCGCGGGAGCCGGTCGATGCACCCGACGGCACAGCCGCTCGGCCCATCACGCCCGATTCGAGCAGCACATCGCATTCGACGGTCGGGTTGCCTCGGCTGTCCAGGATCTCGCGGCCGACGATGTCAACGATCGCACTCATGTGTCTCAGTCCTCAGTGTGGTGTCAGTGTTCGGAAAAAGCAGGTGGGTGGCTGGGCGTCAGCAACCGAAATCGTTCTCGAGCAAGGGCTGCTGCTTGACCACGCGGTCGAGCGCCTGCAGTTGTTCGAGCAGGGCCTTCATGTGCTTGAGCGGAACCGCGTTGGGGCCGTCACACAGCGCATTTCTGGGGTCGGGGTGCGTTTCCATGAACACGCCGGCGATGCCCACGGCAATCGCGGCGCGTGCCAGCACGGGCACAAACTCCCGGGCGCCGCCTGAACTGCTGCCCTGGCCACCGGGCAATTGCACGCTGTGGGTGGCATCGAAGACCACCGGGGCGTTCGTCTCGCGCATGATGGCCAGCGAGCGCATGTCCGACACCAGGTTGTTGTAGCCAAAGCTCACACCGCGCTCGCAGGCCATGAAGTTGTCTTCAATCAGCCCCGCTGCACGCGCTGCGGCGCGGGCCTTGGCAATGACGTTCTTCATGTCATGGGGCGCCATGAACTGCCCCTTCTTGATGTTCACCGGCTTGCCGCTGCGAGCCACAGCCTGGATGAAATCCGTCTGGCGGCTGAGCAGGGCAGGGGTTTGCAGCACATCCACCACCGCCGAGGCAGCGGCCACTTCTGCTTCGTTGTGCACGTCCGTGATGATGTGCACCTGCAGTTCGCGCCTGACCTTGGCCAGAATCTCCAGCCCCCGTTCCGCGCCCAGGCCGCGAAAGCCGCTGTCGCTGGTGCGGTTGGCCTTGTCGTAGCTGCTCTTGAAGATGAACGGTATGCCGAGCGCCGAGGTCATCTCCTTCAGCGCACCGGCCACATCCATCTGCAGCTGTTCCGACTCGACGACACAGGGGCCGGCGATCAAGAAAAAGGGTTGCGTCAGGCCGACCTCGTGACCACACAGTTTCATGCGGCAGCCTTTTCGGAGCCAACGATCTGCAATCGCTCACGCTGATGCGCCAGCGCGGCAGAGACGAAGGAGTTGAACAGCGGGTGGCCGCCCCACGGCGTGGACTTGAACTCCGGGTGGAACTGCACGCCCATGAACCACGGGTGCACGCTGCGCGGCAGCTCGACGATCTCGGTCAGCTTCTCGCGCTGCGTGATTGCCGAGATCACCAGGCCGGCTGCGCCGAGCTGGTCGAGGTAGTTGACGTTGGCCTCGTAGCGGTGGCGGTGGCGTTCCGTCACCACATCGCCGTAGATCTCGTGTGCCAGCGTCCCGGGCTTCACGTCCGAGCTCTGGGCGCCCAGGCGCATGGTGCCGCCCAGGTCGGAGCTGCTGCTGCGCTTCTGGATCGAGCCGTCGGCGTCTTGCCATTCCTCGATCAGCGCGATCACCGGGTGCGGGGTGTCGGGCTCGAATTCGGTGCTGTTGGCTTTCTCGAGGCCGGCCTGATGGCGCGCGAATTCGATGGTGGCCACCTGCATGCCCAGACAGATGCCGAGGTAGGGGAGCTTGGACTCGCGGGCGAATTTCGCCGCAAGCACCTTTCCTTCGACACCGCGTTTGCCAAACCCGCCCGGCACCAGCACCGCATCGAAGGCAGCGAGCTGCTGCACGTTGTTGGCGGTGAGCGTTTCGGAGTCGACGTACTCGATCAGCACCTTCGCATGGCTGTGCATCCCGGCGTGGCGCAGCGCCTCGTTCAGCGATTTGTAGGAGTCCGACAAGTCGGTGTACTTGCCGCACATCGCGATCGTGATCTCGCGCTCGGGGTGCTCGAACTCGCGCACCAGTTCGTCCCAGCGCTTCAGGTTGGCTGGCGGCGTGTGTATGCGCAGCTTGTCGCAGATCAGCCCGTCGAGCCCCTGTTCGTGAAGGATGCGCGGCACCTTGTAGATGGTGTCCACGTCCCACATGGATATCACGCCCCAGGTCGGCACATTGGTGAACAGCGAGATCTTTTCGCGCTCTTCATCGGGTATGCGGCGGTCGGCGCGGCACAGCAGCACATCGGCCTGGATGCCGATCTCGCGCAGCTTCTGGGCGGTGTGCTGCGTCGGCTTGGTCTTCAGCTCGCCGGCGGCAGCGATCCACGGCACATAGGTCAGGTGCACGAAGGCGCTGTTGTTCGGACCCATGCGCAGGCTCATCTGGCGCACGGCCTCGAGGAAGGGCAGTGACTCGATGTCACCGACCGTGCCGCCGATCTCGACGATGGCCACATCGACCTCATGCTCCGTGCCCACGCCAGCGCCGCGCTTGACGAATTCCTGGATCTCGTTGGTGACGTGCGGGATCACCTGCACCGTCTTGCCGAGGTAGTCACCGCGGCGCTCGCGTTCGAGCACGCTCTTGTAGATCTGGCCGGTGGTGAAGTTGTTGGCCTTCTTCATCCGGGTGGTGATGAAGCGCTCGTAGTGGCCGAGATCGAGGTCTGTTTCGGCGCCGTCCTCGGTCACGTACACCTCGCCGTGCTGGAACGGGGACATCGTGCCAGGATCGACATTGAGGTAGGGGTCGAGCTTGATCAGCGTGACCTTGATGCCGCGCGATTCGAGGATCGCTGCGAGAGACGCCGCCGCAATGCCCTTGCCCAGCGAGGACACCACACCGCCGGTGACAAAGACGTACTTGGTCATTGCATGCAGCAACGGATTTTCACGCTGCTGTGGTGGGAAAAAATGATTATAGGAGGGGCCCTTTCGGCCCTTCCTCAGACGATCTTCTCGCCTGGGTGCGTGATCTTGCGCAGGGGTTCGTAGCGGGTGGATTCCACGCACAGCGGATTCGTCGCCGCGGCATCACCCGTCCACTGCGGGTCTTCGAGCGACTCGAACACCTCGCGCAGCTTGTGGCCCCAGGTGCCCCGGATCATCTGGAAATACGGGTTCTGCTCGTCAATGCAGACTGCCTGATCGCACTTCAGCGCATCGTTCTGGTAGACCAGCAAATCCAGCGGCAGCCCGACCGACAGATTCGACTTCAGTGTCGAGTCCATCGACACCAGCGCGCATTTCGAGGCTTCATCCAGCGGCGTGGTCGGCGAGATCATCCGGTCGAGCACCGGCTTGCCGTACTTCGATTCACCGGCCTGGAAGTAGCAGGTCTCGCGGGTGGCCTCGATGAAGTTGCCGGCGGAGTAGACAAGAAACAGGCGCATCGCCTCGCCCTTGATCTGCCCGCCGAAGATCATCGACGCATTGAAGTCGACGCCCGCCGCCTTCAGCGATGGGCCGTCCTGGTCGTAGACGCGACGCACTGCACTGCCGAGCACGCGCACCGCGTCGAACATGCTGGTCGCGTTCCAGATCGTGACCGGCGGCTCGTCGCCGTTGTCGATCTTCTCGACCTGCAGGATTTCCCGTACCGACTGGCTGATCGACAGGTTGCCCGCCGAGAGCATCACCATGAAGCGGTCGCCTGGCTTCTCGTAGACGATCATCTTGCGGAAGGTGCTGATCTGGTCGAGACCGGCGTTGGTGCGAGAGTCGGACAGGAAGACCAGTCCCGCATCGAGCTTGATGCCCACGCAATAGGTCATGGTGCGGTGTCGCTTTCGGGTGGGTGTTGCAGTGCCTGCAAACGGTACAGCGTTTCAAGGGCCTGTTTCGGGGTCAAGGCATCGGGATCGATCTGCGCCAGCGCCCGTTCGACTGGCGACGGTTCCCGCGCTGCCAGCGGTGCTGGCGCTGCAAACAGATCGATCTGCGCCTGCCCCGATTTTTGCTGCGATTCGAGCGCCTCCAGCGCCGAGCGTGCCTGGCGCACGAGCGAGGCCGGCATGCCGGCCAGGCGTGCCACCTGCACGCCGTAGCTGCGGCTCGCCGGCCCGGGCTGGATGTCGTGCAGGAACACGATGTCATCGCCTGACTTGCCGTGGCCGCTGGTGTGTGTTTCCACCGCCGACACATGCACGTTGATCGCGCGATCGTGCTTCGCCGGGAAGGCCGTCAGCTCGAAATAGTGCGTGGCAAACAGCGTGAAGGCGTTGTTGCGCTCATGCAGATGGCTCGCAATGGCGCCGGCCAGTGCCAGGCCGTCGAAGGTCGAGGTGCCGCGGCCGATTTCGTCCATCAGCACCAGCGACTGGGCCGTGGCGCCGTGCAGGATGGCGGCGGCCTCGGTCATCTCGACCATGAAGGTCGATTGCGCATTGGCCAGGTCATCGGCCGCGCCGATGCGGGTGTGGATCGCATCCATCGGCCCGAGCCGGCAGGCCGTGGCTGGCACGAACGAGCCCATGGCTGCCAACAAGCAAATGAGCGCGACCTGCCGCATGTAGGTGCTCTTGCCGCCCATGTTGGGCCCGGTGATGACCAGCATCTTGCGGGTCGCGTCCAGCCGGCAGTCGTTCGCCATGAAGTTGCCTGCGCCAGTTTCCTGCAGACGCGCTTCGACGACCGGGTGGCGCCCGCCCTGGATGTCGATGCAGGGCTCGCGCACGAACTGCGGCCGGCACCAGTTCAGCGTCGCCGCCCGTTCCGCAAGCGCCGCCAGCGCATCGAGCGTGGCCAGCGCCCGGGCCAGATCGGACAGCGTCTCCACATGGGCCTGCAACGCGTCGACCAGCTGCTCGTAAAGCAGTTTTTCGCGCGCCAGCGAGCGTTCCTGCGCCGAGAGCGCCTTGTCCTCGAAGGCTTTCAGCTCCGGCGTGATGTAGCGCTCGGCGTTCTTCAGCGTCTGGCGCCGCTGGTAGTCGGCCGGCACCTTGTCCACCTGGCCCTGCGTCACCTCGATGTAGAAGCCGTGCACCCGGTTGAACTGCACCCGCAGGTTGGCGATGCCGGTGCGGGCGCGTTCGCGCGATTCGAGGTCGAGCAGGAAGGCGTCGCAGTTCTGCGCGATGGCGCGCAGTTCATCCAGCGCGGCGTCGCAGCCGCTGGCGATCACGCCGCCATCGCGCAGAAGCACAGCTGGCTCTTCGGCCAGCGTGGTTGTCAGCAGGGATTCGATGCTGGCATCGGGGCTCAGCGTCTCCAGGGCCATGTCGAGCAGGACGCAGGCGCCCCCGGGCACCGCCGAGCGCAGGCCGGGCAGCGCTCGCAGCGTCGTGCGCAGGCCGGTCAGCTCGCGCGGGCGAACCTGGCGCAGCGCGATGCGTGCGGTGATGCGCTCGACATCGCACACCGAACGCAAGGCCTGCCGCAAGCTGTCGCCGCCACGGGCCATCAGCGCCTCGATCGCCTCGTGGCGCTGGGTGGCTACCGTGCGCTCGCGAAGCGGCCGTGTCATCCACCCGCGCAGGGCCCGGCTACCCATGCCGGTGCGGCAGGTGTCGAGCAGTGAGAGCAGCGTGGGTGATTCTTCGCCGCGCAGTGTCTGTGTCAGCTCCAGGTTTCGGTGTGTGGTGGGCGGCAGATCGATCAGTTCGCTCGCGCGCTCGACCTGCAGATGGCGCACATGCGCCAGCGCCTGGCCCTGCGTGTGCTCCGCATAACTCAGCAAGGCCGAGGCGGCGGCATGGGCGACCGTCAGCTCGCTGGCATTGAAGCCCGCGAGACTCGCCACCCGAAGTTGTTCGCACAGCTTGCGCACGCCGAGCGCGGCGTCGAACTGCCAGTCGGGCCGGTGCGTTACCGCGGCGCGTGTGGCCAATAGCGCCGGCGGAACCTGCTCCCGCTCCACCAGCACCTCGGCCGCATTCAGCCGCGCCAGCCAGCCGGGCAGTTCGTGATCTGCGCATTCGGTCAGCCCCAGCTGGCCGCTGCTCAAGCCCAGCCAGGCCAGGCCGTGGGTCGTTTGCCCTCGATGCGTGTGCTGCGACAACGCCAGCAGCAGCGCATCGGCCTTGTCCGACATCAGCTCCGTGTCTGTCAGCGTGCCCGGCGTGACCACACGCACCACCTTGCGCTCGACCGGCCCCTTGGCCGTTGCCACATCGCCCACCTGCTCGCAGATCGCCACCGGCTCCCCCAGCTTGATCAGCTTCGCCAGGTAGTTCTCGACCGCATGCACCGGCACGCCCGCCATCACCACCGGCTCGCCGCCGCTCTGGCCGCGGGTGGTCAGCGTGATGTCGAGCAGCCGGTTGGCGCGCCGGGCGTCATCGAAGAACAGCTCGTAGAAATCGCCCATCCGGTAGAACACCAACGTGTCCGGATGGTCGGCCTTGATGCGCAGGTACTGCTGCATCATGGGCGTATGGGCTGGCAGGTCAGCGTGCTGCAGCTTTGCAGTCATGTCGCCGCTTCGAGATTGGCAAGTGCATATCGGGTTATTTTGCGTGGGTGCAGTGCATGCATTGTTTCCGCGGCTTGCGTTGCGCTCAGCGCGTGAACAGACTGCGGCGACGGGGCGAGCGCGCCGGCGTTGCGTGGTCGGCAAGATTGAACGTGCGACGTTCGCTCAGCAAGGGCGCGGCGTCGATATGCTCGGCCAAGCTTTCGAGACATGGTGGTGGAGCGTGCGGTGGCGTCAGGCAGCCAGTTCATCGTGACGCACAACATCAAGGGCTTCACCAGGACTGCATTGACCTCGTGCCCGATGTGCCGGCTCAAATCGGTGACGAGCGGGTGTAGGCATCCCAAGGCTTGCCCAACCACCGGAGCAGCGGTGGCCGGTTTGGTTCAGTCGTCCAGCTCGAAATCGTCGCCTGCAATGTCACGGGCGCTGTGCATGACCCGTTCAATCCGTAGCGTTGTTTCGTGCTCTCGGTAGAAGATGAGGTAGCGCCCATGCGGCAGCATGCGCACGCCTTCCCCCAGCTCTGGCCGCGCCGTGCCAATGCTGGGCGCGTGGCCTAGCTTGTGGCACTTGGCCTGAATTTCGGCAATGAAAGTGACCGCGTTGCGCGGGTTGTCTCGCGCGATGTAATCGCCAATTTCTTCAAGGTCGATTGCGGTTTGCGGCGAGAGAACCACACGCATCATGACGAACCTTGCTCTTGCTCCGTTCCTTCGTATTTGGAGCGAAGCCGGGCGAAGACTTCTTCGGCCGGGATGCCATCTCCGCTGTCTGCGCCTTTCTGAATGTCAGCGCGCAGCGCTTCCAGTTTCATCGCCCGGAACTTCTCACGGTCTTCAAGCACGCGCAGGCCGTCGCGAATGACCTCGCTCGCGCTGGCATAGCGCCCTTGCCGAATCTGGCTCTTGATGAAAGCCTCAAAGTGTTCACCGACGACATAGCTTGACGGCATGGTCTGGCCTCCTGCGGTTGTCTATGCGGCAGGCTATCAAGGATTGATAGTCGTGGCAAGTGCCTCGCAGCGCGCCGCCCAAGCTCACCTGCTGAGCCCCCCGCCAGTCAGCATCCGCTTGGTAATCCTGCCAGCCACCGGAGCCGCCATGTCGTCAATCAGAGGGGTCATGCTGCTGCCCATCAGCGCAAGGAGTTATCGCAGCCACACGGCGCATCACGCCTTCATCAACAAGGTGAACGCGCCGGAAACCGTGGCCGACCCCAACCTGGCGCTCAGCCGGCTGGTCGAGAACCGCGTGCGCGGTGAAGTCGCGCAGCAGCTCTCGCCCACCGACTATCGGGTGCTGCGCTGGGAGCAGCGCGACACCCAGAACCGTTTTTTCGTGCGCTTTCGCGAGCTGGATGGCGTGTTCGAGGCCGGCAACCACACGACCGTCATCCTCGAGGTCAAGGCCAGCGCCAGCAAAGGCAGCATCAAGTCCGGCCTTGCGCAATTGAGGGCCGCTGTGAACACAGCGTCACACGCGCAGCCCAAGATCGTGGGCATCCTTGCCATCGCTGACATGGGCGAGTGGTTCGACACCTTCGGCCCATCGGCCACAAGCCCGCTGGCCGATCACTTTGCCGGCATGGACGTCACGCTGCTCGACTGGCCACCCCGATTGCCCGAAGACAGCA
>Ga0214921_10001206_pt1 | contig 44772 bp, 46 predicted proteins | sample LL1505_MetaG_FD_177992 | JGI IMG/M metagenome (GOLD analysis project Ga0214921, IMG submission 177992) | Freshwater microbial communities from Lake Lanier, Atlanta, Georgia, United States - LL-1505 | ecosystem: Environmental > Aquatic > Freshwater > Lake | place: USA: Georgia | collected...
CCCTGGTCAAAATCCTCCTGACCCACGCGCACGGGGACCACGTATTGGAACTGGATCGGATCCGTGAAAAAACGAAAGCACCAGCCTTTGCTCCCGAAGCCGAGCCCGTGGAGGGATGCAAACCCATTAAGCACGGCCAATCCTTCAAGGTGGGAGCCCTGTCCATTAAGGCGCATACTGCCTCCGGTCACTCGGTGGGGGGAACGATTTATGAGTTCAAGGGACTCGAAACCCCAGTCGCCACTGTCGGGGATGTTATTTTTGCGGGATCGGTGGGTGGTATCCGTTCTCGCTATCGCCAGGCCTTGGATTCTATACGCGACAACGTTCTATCCATGGCCCCTGAAACGATTCTTTTGACTGGGCACGGCCCGGTCACTACGGTAGCCCACGAAAAAGCCCACAACCCTTTCTTCCCATGAAGGTGGTGGTCCTGCTTTCCGGCGGACTCGACTCAGTCACCGTTCTGCATCATATGGCCGCCACCCAGCAGGTGGTTGCCGCTCTCAGCTTTGATTACGGGGCCAAGCATAATACCCGGGAACTCCCCTGTGCCGCCGACCAGTGCCGTTCCCTCCGCATTCCCAGCCGCATCGTCCCCCTGACCTTCATAGCCGATGCTTTCAAATCCGATCTTCTCAAATCCGGCGGCAAGATTCCCGATGGCCACTATGAGGAACAGACGATGAAGAAAACCGTTGTCCCGTTTCGCAACGGTATTTTTCTCTCCCTAGGCACCGGGTATGCCGAGAGCATGGGGGCGGAGGCAGTGGCCATCGCAGCCCATGCGGGCGATCACACGATTTACCCCGACTGCCGGGAAGATTTTCTCGGCCCGATGGCCCAGGCCATGGAGGCGGGAACCTACGCCCACATCAAACTACTTCGGCCTTTTGTTTCTATGGACAAGACGGCCATCGTTCGGCGGGGAGCGGAGCTGAAGATCGACTACGCCCGGACCTGGTCCTGCTACAAAGGGGGGCTACTCCACTGCGGCACTTGTGGAACCTGCATCGAACGTCGCGAAGCCTTCCTTTTGGCAGGCGTTCCCGATCCCACCCCCTACGTCACCACTCCACCGCTTCCTCCCAAGCCTGCTTCCTCAAGCTAAACCCATGCGGATTGCGGAAATCTTCCACTCCATCCAAGGGGAAGGCCTCTTGGCTGGGGTGCCATCCATTTTTATCCGCACTTCCGGTTGCAACCTGCGCTGTCACTGGTGCGACACGCCTTATGCCTCCTGGAAACCGGAGGGCCCGGAGATGCCTGTCCCGGAAATTCTGCAAAAGATCTCTGCCTGGAACTGCCACCATGTCGTGCTCACCGGCGGGGAGCCCATGATCGCGCCGGATCTCCCCGAACTAGCCGCCACCCTGAAAAAAGAGGGTAAACACATCACCATCGAGACGGCCGGCACCATTGCCCCAAACAACATCTCCTGTGATCTTGCTTCCATTAGCCCCAAGCTCTCCAACTCCACTCCTTCCGCAGAACAGGATGCGGCCTGGTCCAGAAAACACGAGGCGGCACGTCTTCAACCGGAAGTCATTGCCGAATGGATTCGGAACTATCCGTTTCAGCTGAAGTTTGTCGTCTCATCCGAAAACGATTTAGCAGAAATCAAAAATCTCCTGTTCCTCCTTCCACCTGCCCCCTTGGACAGGATCCTCCTCATGCCTGAGGGAACCGATGTCCGCACGCTGGCTGCCCGCTCCCCTTGGCTCGTCGAAATTTGCAAACGCGAAGGCTTTCGTTTCTGCCCGCGACTACAGATAGAGCTTTTTGGGCATACGCGTGGGACCTGATGAAACAACCCTCCGTAGCCTTGGCGAAGGAGGGCAGATTGAACTCTTCGGTCATACACGGGGCACGTAATTCCAATGCCCAAACCCTAATACTGGTAGGGTCGGTTGTCTCAACCGACCGTGATGGCCTTTTTTTTCTTTCCTGACAAGTCGGGCGATGGGGACCATCGCCCCTACCAAGACGCAAATCCGCAGTTATGAAATCTTTACAATTCTTCCGCTCTGACTTCCCGTATCCAACGCCGCCAGCTCCAAAATCTGCGCCACCACCTCCTCCGGTTTTTTTCCACCCTTGTGCATCTCCGTATCCAGAAACGGCGGTTCCACTGCATTGATGATCACATCCACCCCTTTCAATTCGTAACCCACCGCCTTGGTCAACGAATCCAACGCACACTTCGAGGCACAATAAGCTGAAGCCTTGGGCAGATGCTTGATCGGGGCACTGATGTTCACGATCCGTCCAAACCCCCGTTGAATCATCCCCGGCAGGATAGCTCGAAGCAGCAGGTACGGTCCCCGCACATTGGTGGCCATGATCTTATCCCACTCCTCGATCGGCAGCTCCTGCACAGCCTTCAGCCCGGTGATAATACCGGCATTGTTGATCAGTATTTCGATCGGCGCGCTCTTCTCCGCCACCTGAAGTCCGTTTTCGATCGATTTGAAATCGGTCACATCCATCTCTACCGCTAGGCCCACTCCTCCGGCCCTGGTCACCTCCTCAGCCGTTTGCTGGATCCGGTCTATTCTTCGCCCGGCACACACCACCTTTGCCCCCATCTGCCCCGCGGCAATCGCCAGCGCCTTGCCCAAGCCAGATCCCGCCCCGGTGATCAGGATAACCTTGTTTTTAAGGTTCATACTTCGATAAGGCCCCGACCGGCCGGGGCCTCTGATTTAGGCAAAAGCCAATTTCCCTTTTGGATTCGGGATCTCTCTGCCTTGGCTCCTCGCTGTTTCCAACCAAAGCGACACCGCCTGCTCTGCACTTTCCAATGCCTCTCGCTTGGTTGATCCGTGCGCTTTACATCCCGCCAACTCAGGAACTTCCACAACAAAAATTCCATCCGCTTGGTCCCAGTAAATGATCGATTCGTACTTATTTTCATTCATGAGCACCCTCCATGGTGTCTTCGAGCTGATAAGACACCAGTATATCACGGACTTGTCGCACTTGGTAGCGTTTTGCCTTAGGTCCGTCTGCCTGCAAGTTCACCAAGGCATCGATCCCCTTTTTGGTAAACAGGTTATGACTCCCCCTTGTTCTTTGGGCGAAGCCGCACCGTAATAGGTAGGCAACCAAATCGTTAAAATCAATGTTGCCATCGGAGTGGCCGGAAAGAATCTTAGCCCGAAACTTTTGCCACTTACTCACCTTGCTTTCCCAAATCAGGTGCTGTCACCCCCGCGTTCGTTTCCGTCACGGGGACGGGGCTGGCGACTGGCGTCACCGGCTGTGGATAAGGCCAAAGGATAAACTCACTCCGGTCGAACCAAGTTCCGGCAGGCATCGCCATCGAAGAACCTTCCCACTCCTTGCCTGGCTTGGATCGAACAGGAAAATATCCCGTCGCACCCAGCAGCGCCGCCTGCTGGGAAGGAGCCAGCAGAAAGTCCAGAAACTTGCAGGCCATCTCCTTTTTTGTCGATCCATCCGACAACGCCATCACCTCGAAATCCACGATCGTTCCCGTGGGCAGGGCCGACCAGCGAATCAGGCCGTTTCCGGCCTGGGGATTCAGAATGAGGTGCCACGAGGGCAAATACGAAAAATTAGCCTGCCCATCTTGCAAAGCTTTCCAACACTCCTCTTCCGTCGCTGTTTTCCCAGCTAAGGATGTCTCGGCCTGTTGCGTCGCCTGGTTTCTAAATGATTCCCCGCCTAACCGAATCGACCGGTTTTGTGACTTGATCCAGATAGCCCCTAAAAGATCCGGGTCGCTGGGGAAAAGCGCGGGGGATTCACTCCACCACCGTGCCGGGGGTGCCATCGCCACCTTCGGGTTAGTTCCCGGGGCCACTTTTTTCATAAAAAACCACGGACTGACCCTCCATGGCCGGCTCTGCTTGCCGGCAGGATCGTAAGCCTGGGCCAAATAGACCGGATTGATGCCCTCCGACGAAACCTTCCCGGTCAGATCCATCCAAAGCAGATTCCTCCCCATTTCCGGAAATGTCCGGGCCTTGATCAGGTAGACATCCCCGTCTGAAGGCCAGTGACCTTCCGGACTGCGACTTAAGGAACGAAGCTCAACTTTCGGAAAGCCCGGAGCACTCGAAAACGTGTCTACCCAGACCTGAGGAAGAGCCGGCCCTTCGTGATAAACCATCAGTTTGGCCGGGGCCGTAAACAAGGATGGGGCGGAAGGAATAGGCAACCTTTCCGGCTCGGGAGAAGCGGGGCGGAACCAATGTCCCAGCCCAAACCCCAGACCCACCACCAGCATCAGTCCCAAACCGATCAACCCTGGTTTGCGGGATTCGGGTTGATTTTGTTTCGGCTCCATCCGAATAGGCTCTCCCAAAAGTCGGTTGCGGGGAAGTCACAAGGTTGTCCGGAGAGCCAAGAACAGGCATCATTCCTGCATGGCCAAAGAGGACCTTAAAATTCAGGCTTGGATGGAGCAACTTCGACGGATGCGCGAAATGCAATACGCCTACCACAAAAAGTTTTTCCACGGCCTTTACTACTTCCTCGTACTGGTGATCGCTTGCCTTCTTTGGGATAGCCCGGTCTCGCTAGCTCTTGTTCCACTTCTCGTCATCACCGCCGGAACTCAGTCCTGCTTTTATCTTCACTTTGTCGACTTTGCCCGCCTCCACGCCCGCCATTTGGAATCCCGACTCAATAAGGTCCTGGAAAAAGGCACCTTGGTTGGCTCGGAAATTGAGGACCTCTACTTCTACCCCATCGACGCCCCCAAGATCGGGGGCTTTGTACCCTCGGCTCCCCTGCGCTTCTTCAGCTTCTTCACCCTGCACTGGGTGGCCCTCTGGTTGGGCTTGGCCGCTTTTGCCCTGTGGCGCCTACTTCCCATGATGGGCCCGTGCGGCAAACACTACCTGATTCTGATCGCCCTTTGGGCCGTCCTGAACTTCATCTACCTCGCCTGGTTTTTTTATCGCAAACAGGACTTCAACTTGGTGAAACAATATCTGGGAAAAGCTCGTTAAATCTTTTGGCTTACGCATTCGACCTTCAGATCACTTTTCCGTAACCTAGAACCGTGAATCAATTACGGCGCGTTCTGGCCTTTGGCCTTCCTTTTCTCTGGCCTTATCGTTCCCGCTTCATAATGGCAGTACTTTTGGCACTCTTTTTCGGGGTATCCAACGGCGCCTTTGTGTTGGCCACCAAAACCCTTTTTGAACGGCTAAGCCCACCTCCTCTGGCCCCTGGACAGGTCGACCCTCAGGCTTTGGCATCCCGCTTTTCAGGGGAATTCGCCCAAAAGATGGAAGTAATCCTGCCGCGCGCAGGCCAACCCATCACCCCCCTCCAGATTGCGGGTGCCGTTCTTTTTCTTCCACTTCTGATGCTGCTACGATCTGGAACGAGTTATCTCAGCGCCTACTGCATGTCCTGGGTCAGCACCCGAGTCGTTCGAGACATGCAGCTCCGAGTTCTCGAAAAGCTCCACTCCCTTTCTTTGGACTACTTTAATAAGTCCACTCTTGGCGATCTTACGACCCACATCTCTGGCGATACCCGCCGTATTTTCGATGCCATGAATAACGGCTTCAGCGACCTCATCAAAGAGCCCATCACACTTGTGAGTATTTTGGCTGGCATGATTATGATCGATGCCAAGTTAACTTTAGCCGCAATCGTCATTCTCCCCTTGGTTACTCTTCCCATTCTCATTGTCGGAAATCGATTAAAGCAAATTGCCCGCAAAACCGTTTCTGTCGGCATCAGCCAAGGCAGTGGCTTGATCGAAGCTCTTTCTGGCATCCGGCTCATCAAGGCCTACGGACTGGAAAAGTTTCAAATCGACCGTTACCGAGACGAAAGCCTGAAGCTGGTCAATCTTGAGGTCAAAAAAACCCAGGCTGGCAAACTAGTCAATCCAGTGATCGAGGTTATCAGCACACTAGGTTTGGGGGTATTCATTATTGTGGTTTTCGCAACGAATCAGTCGGTCTCAGATTTTGTAGGGTTTTTAACAGGCCTCATCATGCTTCCTAACCCTGTCAAACGCCTTGCCCAAATGCACGTCGATCTGATCTCGGCCACCGTGAGTTGCGATCGCCTCGAGAGTTTTCTCGCCCTTAACCCAAGTGTTCAAGAACCCTCCATGCCCACCCCGATTGTTCCACTGGGGAGTGAATTGACTTTCGAGAAGGTCTACCTCGATTACGGCCACAAGCACGTTCTGCAGGATATCGATCTCAGAATTCCCATGGGATACAAACTAGGCCTCGCTGGAGCCAGCGGTTCAGGTAAAAGCAGCCTGATCAATCTTCTGCCGCGTTTTTACGCACCTACCTCAGGCAGGATTCTGTGGGACGGTCGGGATCTGCACACCATTCACTCCCGAGAATTGCGCTCCCAAATTGCTTTGGTCAGTCAGGATGTCGTCCTTTTTGACGCATCGGTTGCGGAGAACATCGGCCTGGGTCGACTGGGAGCCTCCCGATCCGAAATTGAAGAGGCGGCCCGAAAAGCCTTCGCCCATGATTTCATCCAGGGCCTGTCCAGAGGATATGAAACCCGGGTCGGCGAACGCGGAGTCATGCTTTCCGGGGGCCAAAAAGCCCGGATCAGCCTGGCTCGAGCCTTCCTCCGGAATGCCCCCATTCTCATTCTCGACGAAGCGACGGCTGCCTTAGATGCCGACTCGGAAACGGAAGTTCAAAAAACCATCGACCAGCTTGAGGAGGGCCGCACCGTCCTTTGTATCGCCCATCGTCTTTCTACTTTAGCCAATATGGATGAAATCATCGTGCTGGAATCTGGTCGTATTGCGGAACGCGGGACATTTTTCTCCCTGCTTGCTAGAAAAGGCCTTTTTGCTTCTATGGCTGCCCAACAGGGCATCATTTCTGCCTGACTTCGGATGGAAATCTCCATCGTCACCCCTTGTTTTAATTCGATCCGCTGGATCGAGCTGTGTGTCCGTTCGGTTCGGCATGCCCTCCATGGGCGCTCCTACGAGCATATTGTCTGCGACGGTGGTAGCTCGGACGGCACCTTGGAATATCTCCGCCAACAAAATGACATCCGACTGATTCCCGGACCGGACAAGGGAATGTACGACGCCCTGAACAAGGGCATGGCTACCGCACGCGGCCGTATCCTCGGACACTTAAACGCCGACGAGCAGTACGACCGGGCGGGCTTAGCCCACGCCCTTCAAAAACTTGATCAAACTGGGGCCGACGCGGTCTTCGGACCCACCATCATGCTGGATGGCCAGCTCAACTTCCTTTACCTGTTCAACCAGATCACGGTTCCCCGCCCCATCGATGCGGATTGGCACATGCCAGTGCAAACCTGCTCCTTCCTGTTCCGCCGAGGAATTTGGGAGCGTTGCCCCTACCCTGCTGAGTACCGCATAGTCGGCGATCACGTCTGGTTCCGCCGACAAATGAAACTGGGCCTCAAGCTGGTCTCCGTCCGCAAACCCATCGGCATTTTCACCTGGCACGAGGACGACATCGCAAAACGCATCGGTCCACACGGAGAAAATGCCTTGGCCGACATAAACCGCAAAACGCTTCGAATGCGTACAGCCAAGTTATTTTTTCGATTTCGCAAACTAGCAGAAGGAGGTTGCCTCCCTCCTCTACGCCTTTTTTACGAAATCACGAACGATCAGCAAAAGGGGATCACCCGCTCCATTAATTTTCCAAGGTTGGGAATTTAGCTCTCGAGAAACTTTTTTTGAAATAGCTTCATTACAACTTTCGGGTCACCAAATATTTCGTACTCGGTCCCCTGGGTCCTATGAGGACGAAAATCCTTTAAGATCTTCATCAATTCACCTGCATGGCGGTATCGCAAAGACTGATTTCCTAAAATCTCAAGATGCGCCCTCTCCCTTGACTCTGAAAATGTAAGTACTGGCTTTCCCAAGACGGCGAACTCTCCCACGGCCAACCCAAACGTCTCCCCGTGCCAGCGCGCATGAAGCATCGCATCGCAGGTGGCGAGGAATTTAGCTTTTTCAACTGTATCTACCGTGGCCGAAAGATAGTGGATATTAGTCAGATTTTCTCCCTCGCGAATGGGTTCGGTATTGAGGAACACAAAGTGATCCTCCGGGTTTTGTCGGGCGTGTCGAACTACTGCTTCTCGAACAAAGGGAATATTAAAAGTATCCCAGCCTCCATGGCGCCCAAAGACTCTCGCCTTCGTCGAAATGCCTAATTTTTCCCTTAGCCCTACCTCGCTTTCCAATTGCGGAACAAAATGCGGGACGAACGACTCCTCTCTTCCTGTCATGACCCTCGAGCACCACCGGGACACATAGGCAAAAGCATCCCCATGAAATTCATCGCTCAGAAACATCGAATGAATGCAGTTCTTCACACCGGGCACGACAAATCCGTCATAAGGCCCTGGCTTGATTTGATAGAGGATGTCCACCCCCCTTTCCTTCAGCTTTGAGGTTAGTTCGACCTTAGTCCGGTAGGGAACAAGCGGAAATCTCGCTTTCCATTTTGAAAAAGTCGGATTTTCAGTGTCCTCCATTTTGGCGGGATAACAAATCACCGATTGGTTGCCGAGTGTCGTTTCATTTAGATTCGCATAGTCCCACAAAGCATTTTCGGAGCCACGCAACGACATGGAGTTGGAATGAAAAGCCACATTCATCTTTTGCTATCTCGGTAAAACTCCATTCTCTCGTAAACTATTTCGAGCCGATATCCCTCTCGAGCAAGCCGACGTATCCAGACTTGGCGCCGAGTGGGATTCCAGATTCCCACAAAATCCGGCCGGATCCCCCCCCTTCGGATTTCCCTGCAAATTCCGGCACTCTCCCGCGCCCCACGACTGGTAATACCAACCGGGCTGGTGCTCCTTTCTTTTTCCGTCCACGCTAATAGGCGCCTTCCATGGATTTCAGTCCCCACACGGTTTTTGCAGAAAGCCGCCAGCGGATGGGGCCGATGTTCCCATGCTTTCACCCTCCATTTTCCGTGTCCTGTTTCCAACCATGTGCCCAAGCTCCCCACCAACCCGTCCCCCACTACCAATTCATAAAAGTCGCCGATCCGAACTTTGGCGATAATATGATTATGTAGAATTCTAAAAAAACCTTCTTTCGTCAATCCGCCTTGCTCCAGTCCCCATCTCCGTTCGTAGCCTGCCAGTTTCTTGCGATACCACTTCACGTTCCATAACGGCATCCTTCGATAGATCCAACCTCTGCAACTACGAATTAGCTGATTCCAGCATAGTGCTTTATTTCTATCCACTTCTTAGGCTCCGCAGAGATGCCACCCGCAAAGCTTCTGTATTTTATTTCTCATAACTATTAGCACATCGACGTCTTCGCAAGTAACGCCGATATCGAAGCCCATTCAGTCCATACCAAAACAGTTGTTTGATGTTCCTGCGGTAATTCGGTCGAAAGAAGGATTTCACAATAGGCCAAGACCAGCCGGTTAATCCAGCTATGTGGTTTTTGTAGAATCCAGCCACATGGATGGCCGTAAGAGTCAGAGTGATGCCACCTATGACGGTTCCAACAGCGCCCCCCGCTTCTTGCTGAAAAAGAATGTCCACGTCCTTTCTTCCATGCTGAAAAGCACCCCCCAAGCGCCCCGAATCCACTATCTTCCCATTGGCAGGTTGGGTTAGGTCCAAAACGCGAATTCCCTTTTCCTCAATAAACATTTTTGCCAATGCCATATCCTGAATGATTCCGGCCTGCTCTTTTTCACCAGCGAGATGACGCCGAAATTCCGCGTCCCATTTATCAATCACCGACGGATTCCGATACTGCTGAAAGATCCAATCGGTGAAATCCGTGACTAAGTTCTTTTTTAGAAAGAAACAAAAAGCCCAAAACATTGGGGCCCCTGCAGCATCGTACCCTTGGGTTGCTAGAAGTGTTTCACGGACATCGCGAAAAAGAAGCATGTCGCTATCCAAGAAAAGAAATTGTTCTATCTTCTGCTTCTTAAGGAATTCACTTAGGTAGACCCACCGCTGAATACAACGGCGCTCATCTCCGAGGTGCCCTGGATGGAAATGGCGGTAGGATTCTAGAAACTCTTGATGTCTGCTTTTGAAATCCGAAAGCAGATGATGCTCATACGGAATCCCCTGAATCCGATTCACGCTATCTCCCAAAAGAATAATTCGCGCATCAGGATTACTTTTACATGCCTGCCAAAGAGTAAATGGCAGGTAGGGGCTAAAACCCTCGTGAAAATAAATGATACACGGTGACGCTCTCGCGCTTCCTTGAGGGTCATTCCCCATGGACCCGATCCCGTTTCACCAACCTCAAACGGGTGATTGGCCAGAACCATCTACGCCGTGCTACTGGGATGTCCTGCCGATCGATTTCCCGAACGAGAAATTCAAGCAACTTGTCCTGAGAGTAGATTTCGGGCACTTGATTTCCCTTGAGGGGTGGCTCAGCCAGTATTTTTGCATATTCCGAAGGACTGTTCTCCAGATGGAGAATATAGTCGCAGCATTCGGAAAAGTTTTTGTAGTTCCTAACATTAATAAATGATTTTGGATTAAACCATTGGAGCGCATGCTCATCCCCCCAATAGATTGGGACGCTAAAAGCTTCGAATGCATCGGTAAACTTTTCCGTAGTCCACCCTGGAGACAATCGATTCTCAAAAGCGATATGAAACCTGTATTTGGAAATAAATTGCATCTTTGCCCGTCCAGCAGTTCCCGGAACTTCATAGCCTATGTTATTGAAAGCAAGTCCTCCTGAGTCGACCTTTTTCCTTCGATTAAGTTCGTGAAAAAACGCAGATCTTGGTCGTACCGTATGATCCGCATACTTATGTAGAAAAGAGCAAAACCCTCTTGGCTCATCTAAAATACGCTGGCAATCAAAGTTTGCAGGTCGAACAAGATCCTCTCCTCTCCGATGTGCAGCAAAGAAAGGATAATAGTAAGCACGCGGGTGGTTTATGTACGCCGAGGTAATAGCTGCGTCGCACTGTTTCCAATCGGGGAGATATCTTTCTTGAGTATAAAATATCTTTTTACAGGAATAGAGGCGGTTGCGACTTCCGTAGTGGGTAAAAATCAGGACATCAGGAGTATCCACAATGTGAATGTCGTAGTACCGAGCCAACAAATTGTGGAGAAAGTTGTCGTTCTTCTTCAACTTCCCGAGAGCATCAGCAAAATCCAGAAAAAGGACTGCCTTACTCATGTAAGTCCTCCTAGGCCTATTTTTCGGGTGACGCAGGTGCAGATTTTTTCCCAGCGATATCGAGTCAGATCCCTTAAGTAAGTCCATAAAACCTTATCTTTTTTTGCCTGTTTGATTCGATCTTTGATTTCATTACTGGCGAGGCTAGGGAAACGTCGAGCTGTCCTTCCTAGTTTATAGAGCAAAATGCTCTCCTCGTGCCGACCCAAAACGGTGCTCGCTTCCGCCAATAGACTAGTAAACAACCGCAGGTGCTCCTCCGCTCCCCGACCCGCCTTCTTATTGACGCGAGTAGCCTGCCCCTCATGCTCGCGAATATTGATTAACGGTTGATCTAAAACCTCCACGTCGCCGTAACGGAGAATCTCCAGCCACCCTTGCAAATCCCAAAGCTGTCGGAACGCCGGATCAAACCCTTCTGGCAAAGCCCTGCGACGGAACATGACCGCACTCGGCTCTCCCAGGGGATTCGCCTCGGTTGTCAAAACCACCCGGAGGATGGCCTTCCGGTCGTACCGCCCCAGCCCCAACTTTCTCTCAATGCCAAGAAGCTCAGAGGTTTCACTGATTCTGCCCCGCGCGGAGGTCACCATGGCGAGTCCAGAACTACGTTCAATGGTACCCATCATTTCCTTCACCGCACTGGACCCCCGAAACCCGTCGTCACTGTGGAGAGTCAGGACGTATTCCCCTTGAGCCTGGCGGAGCAAAAAGTTGGAATTCTCTGTGATTCCCAGATTTTTTTCCTGTCGAAACAGGCGTGCCCCCTGCTGACCCCGGATCCACATCTCCACGAGGTTGGCAGATTCGTCGCGTGAACCGTCATCTGAAAAAAGAATCTCGTTCGGTTGCCTCGTCTGCTGCTCCACCGAACGAAAAAGATCGGGTAGATATTTTGCGTGATTGAAAACCGGGATCAGGAGGCTCAGCCATCCCTGCTTCACGCTTCCCTCCGGGCCAGCAACGTTAGGCCATTATTGTTGGGAAAATGTTTCTGCAGTATCCAACCGGGAAAAGTGGTCAGAAATTCCTCAACGGCCGGCCACAATCCCCGCGAAAGCTCCGTCTCGGTCATGCCCGTCTCCCGAGCCATTTTACCCTCATCCCACCCCATCCTGAGCACCTCTCCCAAATCCCTATCTACCTCCGTGTCGTGAAGGATGATATATCGCCTCACCCGTCCTTGGTGCGCCCAAAGTTCTGCTTTCAGTTGCCCGTAAACATGCAGGGTGTCGATAAAGAGAAGATCGAATTCATGGGGCAGGACGATCTTGCGTGAATCCGCAACCAGCATGGTGACACGTACCGGCGGCATTAGTCTTCCGGCCCATCGGGCAAGCTCGGACGTGTCCGCCGGTGCAATATCTACGCACAAAAGCTCCTTCTTCAACATCGAGCTTTCGTCCAGACCTGCCAGAAAAGCCCATGAAGATACACAGCGACGCACCCCCATCTCACAAATGCTGCCACAGGAACGGCTGATCTCGCGTAGAGTGGGGAGATGCTCGTGAATATCGCTGACTTCCTGCACTTTTTTGTGATAGATCCGCTGGATTCTCCATCGGGCTAAGGCTGCCTGGATTTTCGCTCTCCATGTGGTCCGACCCGCCCCCCCCATGTCACTCGATTGTCCCGATTCGGTGGCCCTCATTCCCGACCCCATCTCGACAGGGCATCCTCCAGAGCCTCCTCGACAGACCGGATTTGGACTCCCGCTTGCCTGACCCTCTCTCCATCCAGAATGCAGTTTGAGCGAGGCGCCTTTGCGCCCAAACGGTAAAATTCTTTATCATCTCCCCAGAATACGGGCTTCCAATCCGGACGAATCCTTTTTTGAATTTTTGCCACAACTTCGCGGGTGGAAACATAACCCGGGTTGGTGAGGTTATAGGCCCCTCCTGGCGCACCCTTTTCCCAAAGGTCCAAACAAGCTTTCACGAAATCCACTCGGTGACTGAGGGAGTTCCAGTTCTGGTACACCTTGGGATAAGCTTGAATCTTAGTCAGATAGTTTCTGTCCTCTCGCCGCTCATCAAAAGGGATTCGCAGACGCCAAAGGAATGTTTCCGGAAAGGACTGCAACGCCTCCTCTGTGAGAGCCTTCGTGCCGCTGTAAAAGCTGCAGTTGTTCTGGCGAAACGTGAAGTTGGGCAAATCTTGGTCCTGAAACCCCAAAACACGCTTCGACCGCGCAGCAAGAAGTTCTGATGCTCCGGCATCAGTCAGAGACTCGTGCACCTGCCAACTTCCAGAGGAATCCATAAACTTCGCCCCGGTAAAGATGCATCCAGAGGAGACATGCCCCATTCGAACGCCTGTTGTTGCGCAAGCCTCTGCAACCGTCAAAGTCAAAGCAAGATTTCCCTGCAGAGTTTCGACCCTCATCGTCTCACAGGCGTCGACGTTGGGCCGCCCGGTAAATCCGGCCGCCTGAATAACCAGCGCGGGTTTTTCCCTGGCTAAACGAGCCTCCAAAAGACGGCGATCCATGTAGTCGAAGGTCGCCCGGGAGAGTCCGCAAAAATCCAGCCTGCGCACCTTCAGTTCCCGCACGAAGGCCTGGCCGATATATCCCGAGGACCCAAGTACCCATATCATATTAAATCCCAACCCTTTTTACGAGGGAGCGGCGAATTCTGGGCCAAAAAGACAGCCGTCCCTCCTGTTGTAATAGATGATTATGAAAAACAGCATGGTCAAGTTCCTTATCCGCCTTGATCTCTATAGGACCCTCAAACGGAGGAGACAGTAATTCCTCCCTTTCCATCCCTGTATTCACGAGTACGTCGCGAGTATTCGTGGCATCCGGACCAAAGCCCACATTCCGAACAAGGTTCTGTGCTGGGGTAATAGAAACCCAATCTTGCATCCAAAACCACGAGATCCAACAGTAATCCCACGTGGAAAGTTCTCCCGACGCCACTCTCCCAAAAATCCGATTCCAGTAAGCTTCTTTTGTTTTATCCGCATTGGGAAAAAGTTTGCAAAATCCCTGCTTCGGCCAAGCCCAACGCCTACGATCGTAGGCTTTCCACGCACGCGCCCATGTAGCCCATCCCCAAATGTGGACATACCTGCTGAAATAGTAGTCCGTGGCCAAGACCTGCTTCTTGGGTAAGAAGCAGTTGCCTGATATGGCTCCCACCTTTGGTTCATTACGATACTTTTCTAGCATTGCTTCGCAGAACAAGAAAAAGTTTGGCGTGGGATGGCAATCCTCTTCCAGAATGACCGCCGCCTCTTCAATCTCAAACACCTGATCAAGACCAGTTTCAATTCTCTTTTTCAATCCCAAGTTAGCATCCGCATAAACACGCCGGACCTCACACGGCCAGCGGATTGCGGTTTCAGCTTCTGAGCGAGCCTGCTGACAAAGCTCCACCTCACTAGAATTTTTAGGTCCATCTGCCACCAGCCATATTTTTAAAGGCCGAACGGACTTCAACACTGCCATCAATTCACCCACCAATCGTGGACGACGGTATAGAAAGATTACTAGGGGTAGGTTCACTAAATTTGCACAAAGGCTACCAGTAACACCCATCTTCGACACGATTTGCATCTTTGGGAGTTTCGTCGGGATCGGAATTTACCCATGCAGAATTATAAATCATGGCGTATTCCCATCTCTTTCCTTTAATTCCAAATAGCAACTGCATCTCCCCTCCCATATGGATTGCACTTTTGCCCATCTCCTTGATTCGCCTTCCCAAAGGGAGAGACCAAGCACCCGCCCCAATCAAGGCCACATCAAATTCCTTCGATTCCACTTCAGTTGCCAACTTCGTCAGCCCGTCCTCCCAACTGTCATAAGGACTGGGCTCCAAATGAGATTGAAATGGACACCGTACGAATTCACATGTTTTTACAATGCGATCCCAATCAATCGAAGTCTTACCTTCCGGATCATGGATCTCCTTCAGGCGAGTCACTTGCTTCTGCATGGTTTTCGTAAAAGGCGAAACTACCAACCAGCGAAAAGAAGCAATCTCTGGCAGGATACCCCGACCCAAGATGGCCATTGGAATTGCCCGACTATGCGGGGCTAGGGATTGTATAAGGGCGTTTTCGTACTTGTTAAGGAAAGGGTCTCCTTGCCAGGCGCAAAGAAAATCTATGCCAGCAATGGCTTGCCTCATCTCTCTATTCCACCTGATGAAGTTTTTTTTCTTAATTGGAAAAAACCCAGCGTTGTTGTGAAGACGGCTCGCCGGTCTACGCCAACTCCAGCCATTGGGCCACTCAAACTTCAAACGATGATCTATGTACTCCAATGCCAGCAATTCGGCCCCCCCGATCTTTCCAGCCAGAAACGGAGTTTTTTGAATTAACTTTTCTCTGATAACCCTTGGCTCTGCATAATCGCGGTTAAAGGTCTCTTCTTTTACGCGAGTTATCAGATTATTATTCCATAAACGCACGTATTCACTACTTTTCTTATAGTGAATTTTCATCTGACCAATTAGTTCTCCAAAAATCTCTCCTAGCCGGTAAAGCTCTCTATCTTTGCCAATTGAGTTCATTTTTATTGTGTGCAGTAAATAGCGTCCAACACATCCTATAAGCCGCAGGATATTAAGAATGTCCCCTTTGTGGATATTTGAGTTGAATGCAAGAGCAGAGTCATATCCTGAAAGGATCGAATGCCACGCCTTTAGTTTTTTAGTCTCGTTGTGATGTACGGCTAATTTGGGAAACAAAATTCTTTTATGCAGGGATCCATATCTTTGCAGAAAGCGGTCTTGCAACTCCGATCCCTCATGATAACCAAACCTGTCCTGACTAGGCCCTAGATCGGACCTCATACCTCCTGAGGCCAGATACTCCTCACGGCGATAAAAACAGTTTCCCTCAACTAAATATTTGTCTTTTGACAAATAGATTTCCTTGCTGCAGCAGGCGATTGGAGCTTCCGACTTTTTTAAATATCCCCCACCAAAGATTAGACCAGGGAAATTATATCTTTGTATAAGCTTAATAGCGATGGCAAGCCAATCTGAGCCTGGAACACAGTCGTCATCTAAAAAAGCAATCCACTCGTTCTTTCCAATTTTTGCCCCAAGGTTTCTTGCTTCTGATAGATTGTTAGAGAATCTTCTCTCATAGTGAATGTTGTTATTTCCGTCTTTAATCTGACTGATCGTCTCTTGAGCGGATCCTTTCACATCATTATCTACAACGATAATTTCATAAGAATCTTTTGGAATCTCTTGCTTCAGTACTCCCATAAGACAATCCGTTAATTCTTTGGGCCTATGATAGGTCGGTATGACGACCGAAAACTTTATGCTCATAGATTTGACATTATTTTACCTTGCCGATTCCAATCCTCGGCACGCGTAGTGCTAGTCTGCCACAGCTTGAGCAAGGGGTGAAAGAGTCGTCGAATGGGCCTCCACCACCAGCTTTGACCTGAATGCTGAATCTGCCAAATTTCCAAGCTACGCTGTAAGGGCCCCCACCCTCGGCATTTCGTTACCTTTCCATGCCTCAACTCATGTGTTACGTGGCCTAAGTGGAACAGTCGCTCTTCCCCCCCGAGCAAACGCAGGTTGGTCTTTTCTAAAGGCCCATCCCGCAGGTTAGGGGCACTGCTTCCCCTCGCGTAACTGTAGTCGTGGTCGCAATGAATCGCCCGCATGGTGAGCGAGATATCAATCACGGGGATATTTTGACTGCGTGCGTTATAGATCATCCAATTATCCCAACCACGGTGCCCGATCAGAAATGGCGGCATTGCCTCAAAGGATAATCCCCGAAAGAGGAACACATCCATCGCACAGGCTTCTCCCCAAACGCCCGTCTCGCGAGCCCGTCTATAAAACTCGTTCCATTCATTTTCATTTGCTAATGCTGGGCCGACCCATTGACTAAGACAACACCGCCGGGCCGAGGCCAGCCAAGGATCCGGCAACGACTCAAGGGATGCAACCGCGGCAGTGGCCGACGAATCCAACAAAATGTCCGAATTGAGGTACATGGCCAGGTTATTTCCGGCCAGTTTGGAGACTTTTTCAAAAGGAAATTGGATTACTTCCCCCTTTTCAGAGGTCAAAGGCAGGGAACCCGCCAATTCAAATCCCACCTCACTGGCAAAACTTTCCCAAGTAGCTCCATCCCCAAAGAGAAGGATTCGGGCTTTCGGAAATACGCGCCGCCAACTGCGAAACGCGGAGATCTGCACAGCTTCGGTATCCTCCCGGCGAGGCTTTGGTGAGCTAAAAAGAATCACTTGGTTGTACGAAATCTTCTCTTCGTTATCCGCACTAAGGTTCGCATCCAATCGTATCCAGACCGCACGGTCACATCGGTGACTTCCATGGGGGCCCCGGCAAGATACCCATCGGGGCCAGAGCGCCAGAAAGAGTCATCGCCTTCAATCAGTGATCGCCTAGGCAAGTTGAAATGCTTTGGTAAAGAAATTCATTTTTACACGTAAACATACTTGCCGCGGAGACATCGCGTAAATGTTTTCCAGGGACCAGGCTTCCGGGCTTGATCGGCTGCGGAAGATCGGAAATTCAACCACGCAATAGGTCTATGTAATTGTTTACGGGCCTTTTCTACCTCCTTGAGATAAGGAATATAGACATGCCGCAGGAGAATGGTGTTCGGCCTAACGCCGTACTGGCTCCAGTTCACCTCATATATTTGTGAAGAAATCGCACTCAGCCCAGAAAAGTGAAAAAAAATGACACGCTCACCGTTCAAGGTCACGTAGGATCCATCTCTAGCAATCGACATCCCGCCACAATTCCATAAAGCTGCATTTACCCCAGGATGTGCGATGCTTAATACTCCAGGGTAAAGACTTGGCCAATCATCGATATATTTTTGATCACCATAACCCTTGCCATCTGATTTTTCATGACACCATTCAAGGCACTGGTTTTTCCAATCTTCGACGCACTGTCGCCCAACAGAGTTATTTTTGATCGTTACCCAACCGGCGTTGAATATCCCTACTCGCTCTAAATGTCGAAGTTTTTCCGGGAACCGGTGAGGAGTGATGGCGATATTTGCAGACTGTTCCAGCTGATGAATCGGAGCAGGGTCTGCAAAGAAAAAGCAGTCGGTATCCACTTTGGTTAGGCACGCATCCTCTGGAAGCTCCCTTAAAACGTGATGAAGGCCTGCGGGACTGCACGTCACATAAAACTCGACTCTGGATCTCTCCTTCTGGGCCCTAAGCAAATCCGGCTCCCTGCGGATCAGCTCTTGAAGCGAGAATAGCCGGACTGATTTAAGCCCTAGCGTTCCTAGCGAGTCATCTGCCTCCGAATCAAGCGACAGGGCCCAGAGCATCGAATCGGGCTGAAAACGCTGGATAGAGGCATAAAGAGCAAGAAACCTAGGAAGAAAATTCCCGTTTACGTATGTGTAATAGTGCTTCAAAGGATATTACGTATTAGTAGGGCAAGGCCCTGGAGTTTGCGCTTCAGATCAAGATGCGGGAGCAGCTCGCGAAGGGCTGATTGGTTCGCGGCTACCGCCTCAGATTCACCAAGCTGATGGTACTTATTAATCTGGTTTCTTGTTAGTTGATACACTCCATCCAGAAAGTCTTTCCCAGGGAATTCCGGATCCCGCTTCAGAAGGATGAAGTAAAGCCGCAGGAGATCCCGAATATTTTCGCCTGTTTTATAAAAGCGATGAGTTTCGTTGTTTGCAAAGAATCTATAGTTGGCAAGAGGACGATTGATAAAAAGCCCACGATATTCTCTTAGGATTCGAATCCACAATTCCCAATCTGCCGCATGCCGTAAAGACAGATCGAAACCACCTATCTTTTTGTAAACACTTTTTTTCACAACTACCCCTGGAGTTCGAATAGGATTTTCACAGTAAAGTTGATTCTGGGCGAGGGAAGGCTTGTTGAGAAAATCCAGCCGAGGGCTGAGTTCGAGCAATTCACCCTCGTCATCCACAATATATACTCGGCAACACACCATGGCAGCCTCAGGATTCCGAAGAAATGCGTACTCGACGCTGGTGTAAAATTCTTTTTCCACCCAGTCATCAGCATGCAGGATGTGAACAAGCTCACCACGGCTTTCCTCGATACACCGATTAAAGTTTCCCGTGGATCCCAGATTGTTTTTGTTTCTAATTAGTTTAATTCGGCCGACTCCGAAAGAGTTCACCACCTGCTTGGGATCTCCTCGGGTAGATCCGTCGTCAATCACGACAATTTCTAGGCCTTTTTGAGAAGGGGATGCCTCTATCACGGATTGTATGCATTTCTGAAGATAAGCTCCATCGTTGAACGTCGGAATCATGACGGACCAGCCAATGGGCCCTAGCAAGGAGTTGTCTTCGGTCACAGGGCTCCTCTGCGGGCGCACTCCTCCATGGGATCCATTTTGAATCTGAGTTTATTTTCCTTATCTGCGGCCTTGGATAGCTCCAAAAGCTCTGACCCACTCAGCCCTCGTGGCATAACCCCGCCCCAAACTGCAACCTTATACTTGGCAAAATAGTTCTGTTCAGCCAAACACCGAATCAGGGCAAGCTCAGCAGGATAGTCACAAAGGAGTCGATTAGCGTCGGAAATCATCGATTTGCCTCGGAAAGCATTGAACGAATATACCCAGCTAGGTGGTTGTGGTAACCATATATCTTGCGCTCCCCTTTTAGCCCAAAGTGCTTCCTGCATAATCTTTTCCATGGAGGCACTCCGACTTCCTTCCAAACCTCCCCTGCCAACCGGGCTCGGTCTCTCTCATTCCACCGCTCCTGATGTCGCACATGAAAGGCCAGCGGTTCCTGCAGAATTTTGATTCGATGCCCCAGATGGAGTGCCCGAAACGGAATCCAATAGTCCCACCAGGGCAGCCCCAGCCCAAAGTAACGATTTAAGAAAACTCCGCGCAACTCGGGGCCCAAGATTACGCCATCGTAGCCCCAAGGGTCTTTCTCCATTTTCTCCATTTCACCCCCCGATACATAGCGATCGATCTGCCAACGAGGTATCATCGTCACCCCCCTCGGTTCCTGACTGAAGGTTGTCCCCGCGTTCTCAGCGAGAAGAATATCCGCATTCAACACCAGACTGAATTTTCCCTCATTCCTTGCAAAGGAAGTCTCGATCAGGTCGGCCACCGACACCAAAGGTCGTATATTTCGCCCGCGACACGCCTGGCTCACACCCACCACTTCCACGAACTCACCGTACCGCTGTCGAATAGTCGCGACCTCATTTTCCATATTGAAACTAACCCCAAGAAACCCGCCTCTTTTCCAGCTTTTTAAGGCGACTGCTTGCCTTTCTTCCGCCTGCGGTTGAGGACTTATGCTGGTTACTATTATCAGGTACTTGCTACCTTTTTCAGCTCATCTTTTCGCGAGCGAATCACTCTTCAATCAATCTTCGCTTTCTCCACTCGGTCACCATAGGCGCATTCCCTAAATTCTCCTCCCACTTTGTTGGCAAAGGAATAAGGGTCTCCGTTCGCATCAGCCTGAGTCGCGGCTTGGGTGGAGCCTCTGATACCACGTCGAACTGGTTCCCACCCCGAATCAACCAGATACGATTACTTTTATATCTCGGCATATAAACGGTTAATGGTTGGGATAGCTCTTTTAGGAACGTCAGTTGGGAGTTCAACACTCTTTGAGCTTTGACGCAACCCACGCTATAGAACATTAGGATTAAGAGGCTGTTCAGTAGCCCACTGAAAAGTACTAGCCCAGGAAGAACCCAGCGTCTTCCTGACGGACCAGTCGCTAAGCTGCATAATGCTGGAACTAGCAAGGTCGCCGGAATGAGCCAGCCCTGTGGAGCCCAGCGTGCCCACCACGTCTGAGTTAGGCCCACACTCAATATCACAGGTAGGCTTGGAAAGAGTGTTACGAACGGAGGAGGACTTCTTAGCAGGATTACACCTAACGACCCTAGCGCTAGTAAAAGGCATCCCCCATATAAAGGTCCAAATCCCCCCGCTCGGGCGTCAGGGGTCAGATCTTCAAAAACGGAAAGTTCTCGCCGATTCAGGGCGAAGGGAAACTTGGTCTTCACCCGATCTGCCACGATCTCCGTCGGGGCAAAGTAGGACATTACGAAAATTTGCAAGCGATCTAGCTTTAGCATCGCATCTAGCCCGAAAGAGTCTTTTCCCACCCCATATCCTGAGGTGGCGGGATTTGTTACACTTAGAAGATACTCAGGAGTCAACGCTGGAAAACCGCCCACCTTGCGAAAGAGCATCCCGACTGGCCATGTTATGAGTGCAGAGATTGCTATAAAAAGCAGCATCGGTCGCAAATTTTTTAGATGGGTAATGGCGTAAAAGGCTAGGAACACCACATCGATGATGACCCCATAAAAAAGTCCTGAAGTTTTTGATGCGGAAAGCCCTAAAAAGGCAACCACCAAGGCGATCAAACCATCGGCTGTTACTCCCGTGACCAACAAGCGCAACGCACTAAACAGCATGGAGGCGAAAAGTGAACCCGTATGCCCGTCAATATAGTAGGTTGAGCTTTGTGAAATAGCCACGGGATTGAGCGCCACAAGACCTGCTAGCGCTGTGGCCCAGCCCTTCGGAATACAAAGAACAGTCAGGGCTCCAAAAACAATTCCAAACGATGCAAACATGAGGATGGGGGTGATTGCTTTGCCTGCATTTAGGCTGCCCGTGACTTGGGCGAGATACGCTGCCAATAAATTGCCAAAGCTGTACTGGTAACCAGACTGCACGACAAAAGATCCCTTGAGGTAAGGATTTGTCTCCCCAAGTTTCACCCCTTCTTGGAAGGACGGATCTTTAACTGGATTCCATCCTGCTGAAAGACTCAGAACCGATTCGATCCTTGCATTCATCCCGTCCACGCTCAGGTCATCGAATTGACCTGCAATCAAGGCAAAGAACCCACAGCCGGCTAGATTGATTCCCAAAACAATCCCGGATTTTTTAAAGCGATCGATTCGCGATGAACTTCTGATCGCGAAATACCCTGTCACTAGTGCGCAGAAAATAAAGCTCATGCCGTGCCAGACAGTTATTGAAATCCCAATTGCAAATAGGCCTAAAGTTGAAATATATAACCCCAGCAACCCGGTCAATAACGAGACTCCCGCTGGCCACAAATAGTTGGAAAATCGAAACTGTGTTATTTTAGAATTCATGCGATCGCGATCAAAGCCATCGATAAAGAAAATAAGCTATAGCAGGTAAATGCTAGAAACTTCTACCTCTAGCACCTCGTCCACTGTATTTCTTCATCTTAATCCTAATCTCATTCCCTCCCATATCTCATCTCCCATCCTCCCGCCTGCCCCTTACAACCCTGCATAGCCTCGGCAAAGCAGGGCCACTTCCCCCCTTCGGCAACCCTCTATATCCTATATCCCATCTTCTATCTCCCGCGCGCCAAAGGCGCGCTAACCGAGCCAAGGCGTATACTCTGGGATCAACTCTTTGATTTTCTGTTTCGCTTGCGAAGTGTTCCCTTTGGCCGACTCCTCAATAATTGTGCGGATGGATGCATTGATCTCATCTTTTTTCGGCAGACCGTAGCCCGAGGGCTTCAACCGCCAAATTTTAGGATGTTCAGTTTTATCCGTGACCTCCTCATTGTGACTGAGCTCCTCGTACAACTTTTCCCCCGGCCTTAACCCTGTGTAGCGAATCTCAATCTCCCGGCCTGGCTCAAATCCACTCAACTCGATCAACTGCCTCGCCATTTCCTCGATCTTTACCGGCTGACCCATATCCAGCACAAAGATGTCCCCCCCCCTCCCCAACCTTCCGGCCGTCAGCACTAACCCCACCGCCTCAGCGACACTCATAAAGTACCGGGTCACCTCGGGGTGAGTCACCGTCACGGGTCCCCCAGCAGCGATCTGTCGACGGAATGTCGGAATTACGCTTCCCGACGACCCTAAGACATTTCCAAAGCGAACGGAGCTGATCCTCATGGAAGGATGCTCTTTTTGGATGATCTGGAGCCCGATCTCCGCCATTCGTTTACTGGCCCCCATCACATTGGTCGGATTAATTGCCTTATCGGTTGAAATCATGACAAAATCCTTTACGCCGTGTCGGACAGCTGCCTCCGCCAGTAGGATTGTTTTCAGGCTATTGTTGGCGATCGCCTCCCCGACCTGCTGCTCCATCAGGGGGACGTGTTTGTGGGCCGCGGCATGAAAGATCATTTCCGGTTTTTGTTGCTCGAGGATCGTTTGGATGCGATCCATATCCCCCACATCCGCCACGATCGGCATCACCTCACTCCCAGCGCCGTCCTCCTTGAGCTCCTGCTCGATTGAGAAGAGAGATGGCTCGCTTCTCTCGATGAGGATGAGGAGTCGGGGATGACAGGCCCAGATCTGTCGTGCCAACTCCGCACCTATGGTTCCTCCCGCCCCGGTAACGAGAATTTTTTTGCCTTGAAGCCACTTCTGGCTTGCGGGTGCCTCGATCTCCACCGATTCACGTGCCAAGAGGTCCTCAAACTCGACGGGCTTGATCCGATCCAGATGCAGGTGCCCATTGACCACGTGGTGGATGGTCGGGATTGTACGCACTGGTAGATTAAGCCTCCGGCATTGGGCGACCACTTGGCGTGTCCGCCCGGGCTCTGCCGTTGGCATGGCCAGGATCACTTCATTTAAATCGAGCTCCGCAGCGTTCTTTCGCAAACTCGCAAGATCACCCAGGATCGGAACTCCATGCAATCGGGTATGAGCTTTTTTCTGGTCATCATCAAAGATGGCACACACGTCCAAACGAAGATTGGGTCGAGCGAGGAGCTCTTCCACCAAGGCGGCGCCTGCGGAGCCGGCTCCGTAAACCGCCAGTCTTTTCTTTTTCCGGCCAGACGGAACTTTTTCCATGAATCGTTCCCGAAGAATTCGGAACATTAGGCGAATGCAAATGAGACCGGTCGAAGCGAAAACAAAATTGATCATGATGACCCCCCGGGGAGGGGTCAGATGGCTGAATCCAAAGTGCCACGAAGCCAGCATGCCTAGGCTGGAAAAGGCTGTTGCATAAACGATTTTCTGGGCATCGGGCAGGCCGAAATATGATAGAAGGGAACGGAATTGTCCAAAGAGCCACAGAGCCGGGAGGGTCAGCCCAAGGCTGATGACTAAACCCAACCGAAAACGATCCATGTAAGGGGCTGGGTAAAGATCGAACCTAAGCTGAAAAGCCATGTAGAGGGATGCCACCAAAACCGCTGAATAGAGCAGTTGAAGGACGATTACCCGCGAAAATTTGTTCCAAATATTCACAATTCCAATTCTCTCTGATCCGGATTCATTAATCAATAGGTTAACAGATTAGAGATTGTATGTATTTATTTATTATAGTCTTACAAAGATTGCCATGATGCATAATCACTAATTTTATATGCCATATTCCAAATCCTATGATAATCATTTTGACCTTTTTTCTAGCATGCTGTCTCCCCTTCCAAATCCGAAAACGATTAAGAGGATATTTTTAAAATAGTTGGACATGTTTGGCATCCAAATCATCTCCGCATCCGTTTTAACCAGAGTACTCTGGCCTGGTTGCGTGCCCCTTAGCTTTTATTCACTTCCGTTTGATTACTTGAATAAATGTCATCCCTAGTATTTTGAGATACAGCCAGAAGCTTCGCTTCTTCAGATACCACTCATCAAACTTCACTTTTTCTGGAATCGGTAGCTTGTCTCGGCCGGCAATCGCGGTCTCCTCCGTTGAGTGTGCATTCTCCTTGCCGCCCTGCGGTCGATCGGTGCGCGGGCAACCCGTCCCGTTAGGTGCACATTCTTATCAGATGAAAGCCCTCGCCATAACCGAAGCCCGCCTGCGTCCCACGAAACATGGCCAGTGCCCGCAATGCCTCGACCGAACGCGCACCCGGGAAGAGGGGAATCTGGGATTGAAAGCAACTCAGAGCCTTTAGCTTGATTTCAATCGTGCCGGTGATGTCACACACCCAGTTGGGCGTGAAATTAGGCTCGATATGCGGGGCATTCCAATGGGTCTCTGAAAGCGTTTCGTAGGCCGCGACAATTTCAATTTCCGTGCCCTTGTTTACCGGGCGGGTGGCGACCAGCGTGCTGTCAAAGACCAGGCGATGGTCGACGTGACGATCCGGGTAAGGCAATAGTACGATCGTCGGCCTGACCTCCTGGACGGCGCGCGCGATCAGGCCGTTAAGCTCGTGGGTTTTCATCGCCCCCAGCGTGGTCGCCGCAAGGTCCAGAAAGATTGAGCGCTCCACCCCGATGAGCTCGTGCGCCGCCTTGGCCTCCCGCACGGTCTGCTGATACACCTCCTCAGAATAGAGGGGAGGCCGGTGGCCAGCGATGGTGAGCACCGTCACACCCCCGCCGGCCTTCACGTATTTTGCCATGGTACCGCCCACGCCAAGGATCTCATCGTCCGGATGGGGGGCTACGACCAACAGATGTTTTCGATTCATTGGATCAGTCGCAGATTTTGGCCATGGGCATCGGCAGGATGAAGCGACCGCCGTGGTCCCGGAAAGCCCGGTGTCGCTCCATAATGTTGTCGGCGAAATTCCAGGCTAGAATCAGCAGGTAGTCCGGCTTGCGGCGGTAAAGTTCCTCGGCCGAAACCACCGGAATGTGATGGCCCGGACTGTACAGATTCTGCTTCAGAGGATTCTCATCGACCAGAAAATCCAGCGCTTGCCCGAGTTGGAAGTGGGACAGGAGAGTAGTCGCTTTCGTGGGTGCACCGAAGCCCGCGATCGTCGCTCCCTTCTGCTTCAGCCCTTGGATCAATTTTGAGAGGTCGGCCCCGATCCGGTTTATCTTCCGGCCGAATTCGATGAAGGTCTCTCGGTGGTCCAATCCGGCCTCGTGCTCGATGCGGATGAGCTCCGACACGGACTGGTCGGCCTTTCTCGGTCCGCCCAGCTTCTGTGCAACGAGGCGGATTGATCCGCCCTGGGGACTCACCCGCTGAGCGGAGATCACCTCCAGCCCGCACCGGCGGAAAAAGGCAACGAAGGGTTTGACGCTGTGAAAATCGACGTGCTCGTGGTAAATGGTATCGAACCACCCGTTCTGCACGATATCCAAGAGGTAGCCCACCTCGACGACGAACAGGCCGTCATCCGCGAGCCAGTGCTCTGCGCCGTCGAACACACTCTTAAGGTCGTCGATGTGGGCGCAGGCGTTGTGGGCGTTGATTAGCACAGCTTTGCCGTAGTTCCTCGCGTACTTCTTGGCCACCTCGATGCCGAAAAACTCACACAAGGTCTCGATTCCCCTGCGGTTGGCACTCTCCACAATCTCCGTGGCGGGATCGATGCCGAGCACCTTGTACCCGGCCTCCTTGAAAAAGCTGAGCGCCGTGCCGTCATTTGAGCCGATGTCGAGCACAAGGCCTTGCGCCGGAAGCGCAAAGCGTCCTATCACAAAGCTGGCGTAGTCCTTGAGATGTTTGACGAAAACCGGGGAGGTGCCTGAAACGTACGAATAATTCTTCTGGTAAAGAATCTCCGGGTGCACGACATGGCCCAGTTGCAAATGGTGGCAGTCGAGACAAAAATCAATGTCAAGGGGATAGGTTTTCTGCGCGGCGCCAAGGTCCCGCTTGGCGACGAAATGATTGCCGGGCGGCGTGGGTGCCAACTCAATCACGCGCTCAAAATGCCTGCCACCACACAACCGGCAGTTCTCCTTTTTATATACATCCGGCATCATTTAACGCGCATGGTCTGGGGGTCGATGAGCTCGACGCGCACTACATCACTTTCATAGGCAGCCTGATCACGGGGATTTTTACTCATCACCACGAGATCCGTGTCCTCAAGGAATACCGTAGCGTGATCCTCCATGGGCGGAGTGAAAACCATGTCGCCCCGGCTCAAGACAATCATTTTAGGCGCCGCACTACTGCCCGCCGGGCGGTAATAATACTCAAATCTTCCGGTCAGCACGTACATATAATGCCAATCTGTCTTATGATAGTGATTGGACCGGAGACTACCCTGCTTCGAATTGATCAGGGAGACGTTCTTCGTTGGTAAATTGACTAGGCACTGAATCGCGCCGCGAGCATCCGCGTGAGCGGGATCCAGTTTGATGACATGCTCTTTGGGCCAGTCAGGGGCACCGTCGGTTGGGTTGTTATGCGGGTTCTTCATTTCGATGTAATAAAAGGTTACCTCTGCTTCCATCCCTTGATCGAGATTTGTTTGGCCCGACCAAGGGTCAAGCTGTCGGCGGGTGCGTTGGCGACTAGAGTCGAGCCGGCCCCCACGAAAGCATTACGCTCCACGGTGACCGGTGCCACGAGCATCACTCCAGAGCCAATAAATGCCTTGTTCCGGATTCTTGTCACGTTCGATCTGGTCCCGTCAAAATTGCACGTCATGCTGCCTGCGCCTATGATCACTTCGTTGCCGATGATGGCATCGCCGACAAAGCTATGGTGGTTGATTTTACAGTTCCGCCCGAGGGTTGTATTTTTGACCTCCACATAGTTACCGATATGGCAGCCGCGGCCGAGCTTGGTGCCGGCGCGGATGCGCGCAAACGGCCCGATGCGGCAACCGGGGCCCACAAGCGCATTCGCCACGAGGGAGAATTCCTTGACTGTGCTGCCAGCCTTGATGCGCACATTTTCCAGAATGCAATTGGGCCCGATCGTCACACCCTCCTCTAAAACGACTTCACCGATGATGATCGCATTGACGTCGATAAACACGTTCCGGCCAAAGGTGATATTACCACGGAGTTCGATCTGGCCCGGATCCCGTAGGCCCAGTCCCGCCTCAACGAGTCGAAGCGCGGTCGCGGTCCGGGCATCACGTGCTCCAGCAAAAATGCTGGCCACATCGCGCAACGGTTGCTCGCCCGCGCCAAACGCCGGCAAAGTGACGAACCGCCAGTGATCCAGCTTCCCCTCCCGCTGGATAATGCGGGAGAGATCCGCTAGGTCCACGGCGGAACGCACCGCACGGCTCCGCCGCAGGCAGGCCAGAACGGAACTTGTCATTGCCAGGGCCGCGCCGTTGCCGGGGAGGGTCACGAAATCCGCCGTGGCCAGCTTCTGCAGCATGGCCCGCACGGTCGCGGGTGTCAGAAAACACGCCGCCGCATCGATCAGGATGATCCGGCCAGCAGGCATTTCCAGCGCATCAATGCGCTTTAGGGCTAGGGCCAGCCCGCCGCCCTGCCCTTTTCCCAATGATCCGGCGTCACCCACGAGCAACGTCCGCCCGGTCACCGCGGTCTGCACGGTGGCCATGACGGCGAGATGGGGAGACTGCGCCATAAAGGGCAGCAGCTTCCCGGCCTGGTAGAAGGGCCGCAGACGCCTCCGGTCCGCCCACACGATGGCACTGCCGGGAACTTTCGCCAGGCGCTTCATGTCAGTCGCAAATGGCCAGCGCCCTGACCTGCTCCATCAGGTTCGCCTGCTGCTCAGCTTCGCCCCACAGAGTTTCCTTCATTTGCTCGTTAAAAAGTGCTTTTTGGGAGTAAGCGAGCATTTCCACAAATCCGTCCGCGGATTTGTAGCTCCGCCGCTCTCCCTTGCCGTGCGAATCGCGGAGCATGACCTCAGTGCACCGGGGACCGCCTTTCGCAAAGACCTGATCGATGAAGAGTGACTTCTTTTCCCCGATGACCGTTGCTTCGTTCCGGTACGTCGCCCCGTAGCCCCAACCCAAGGAGGCCTGTCCTCGATCGCCCCACCGCAACACCGCCGTGCCACCGGTGTCGACCTCGACATCCAGCGCATGGTGAAACCTCACCTCCGACACAGCCAGAGAGCCTACGCCGAGACCAAGCAGGAAGGAAATCGGATAACAACCGGCATCCAGAAAAGCCCCGCCCCCGAGACTCGCCGTATATCGATATCCCGGGCGCTCCAGACTGGGCAGGAAAAAATTACTCGTCACGGTGACAATGGCGCCGAACTCCTCCCGTCGCACCAGTTCAAAGATGGACTGGAGGCGGGGATGAAACCTATACATGAATGCCTCGCCTAGCACGAGCCGGCGCTGCCGGGCCTCGGCCACCAGACCGATGGAGTTGACGTGGGAATCGGTCAGCGATTTCTCACAGATAAGGTGCCGGCCCGACCGCAGGACATTCAGTCCTTGTTCGAAGTGCAGTCCGATCGGTGTGGCCAGATAGACCGTGTTGACCCGGTCGTCCGCCAACATTGCGGTTGCATCCGGCCAAGCGGCGCAACCAAACTCCCGGCTGGCCCGTCGGCGCGACGCTTCTTCCCGGCTGCAGACCCCGACCAGTTTCGCCGCGCCTGATGCGACGACAGCCGGGAGAACATTTTTGAAGGCATGTGTACCTAGACCCCAAACGGCGACGTTGAGCATATGTCCATCCTCAACCATGCTATTTATTGGCAAACAACGGCCCGTATTTCAGGCACAAGGCTGTGAGAGGAACGTATACCAGCACGGTCACGCCGATGGCCCAGGCCTCATACTTCAGCGCAAGGAGCAGCAAAGGAATCACCCAGAGAATATTTATCGCCATAACCAACAAGACAACCTTGCGGTGACTGTTCCAAACACGCGCGAGATTCTGGTAAGCATGGCTTCGATGAGGTCTATACCATCCAGGTATCGTGAGTATCCGCACCGTCGTGGTAAGCGTTGTGTCGGTGAAGTAAAAACAACCGATGATCAGCCAAGACCAAAGACCGACGGCATTGTGCCACAACGATTCGACAAACACGGCCGAAAGAATGTAGCCCATGAAACTGCTGCCCGTATCACCCAGAAACATCCGAGCGGGCGGCCAGTTGAAGACTAGGAAGCCGGCGCTCGAAACCCCCAACAGCGTCAGGATCAAGCCCAACACCGGCGCTTGCTGGAAAAACAGCACCGCGCCGATGGCTCCACAGATGAAAATCGTCGCCGAGGACGCCATCCCGTCAATGCCATCGATGAAATTGTAGATGTTGTAGAACCAAATCAATGAGACAAATAGCGCCACGTGCCCAAAGTAACCCAGATCAACCACCGCAAAGCCTAAGTCGATGGGGGCTAGGCCGCGCAGCCAATAGCAGATCCACCCTGCCATCAGGAACTGAAAGGGCATCCGGTAGCGCGCACGGATGTCCAGACGGTCATCAGCCGCGCCCATTGCCGCCACCACGACCCCGCCAACCACATACACCATCACTTGTGAAGCCGTCAGGCCGTGGTCGAAATAGAGATACAGATATCCGAGCAGCGCGGTAAAGGCCACTGCCAGCCCGGCGCCCCGCGGTATCACCTTTTGATGGAGACTTCTAAAGTTCGGCACGGCGTACGGGCCGTAGACGGAAGCCAGCTTGTAATAGGCAATCGAACTTGCAATCGAGAGTAATAATACGGTCGCACTTAGAATAACAAACTCCATTGTCACAATAGTCCTTAGTAGCACTAATATCAGCCGATATGCGAGCCTCGTTGTTGTCCGTCAATATTTTCTCGAGTTCTGCGAATGTGAACTTCTCGTCGGTCGATAATTGGGGTCGATTTAGTCATTTTGCTGCTGTCTCTCTATGCTAGGGGTAATAAATTCGTCCTTATTTTGCCGCGGCGCAAATAGCACCAATGATCTGATTCACTGCCCGCGTTGGAGAAAATATTCGATCGCTTAAGGCACGTCCACACAGGGCCATCAACTGACGCCCTTTCGGATCGTCAACCAATTGTTCCGCAATGGCACGCAATTCCTCGACTGAGTTTCCCGTGTACGTGCGGCCAACGCCTTCACCGTTGATGATATTCGCGAGATCAGTACCCTGGTTGATTCTAGTTAAAATGGGTAGACCCGCTTGCATATACGTGAGGAATTGATCGGGTTCCCTTAAAAGATAGGTTGCCACCTGTGCCGTATCCATCCGCATCGTGCGAAACTTATACAACGCAAACAGTTTGTTGACTTTGCCAACTCGCTGAGTACGGAATAGCACCGATCCAACAGATGGCAGCATGATCGCCAGCACCAATAAAAGAAAAAGCGGTGCAAGGATCAGCATCAACCCTAGCGTCACCAGCAAATCAACGATTCTCTTCATAAAGTTTACTGACTTACTATCGCACATTCATCAGTGCTTAGTCCTGAGCCGATCGTCCTCTAATTACTACCCACTCGCTGAGCTCTTCTGCCCATTGACCAATTCCTCACCTCCCCAATAACCCAATAATACACGAGTCCGATCATCTCCCTTATCGCTGTCTCACTCCGCGCCAACGCCTGGGCAGATGGCAGAAAGCTGAAAATTGTAATCCCGCTGTTGCCCGATGTCTGAAAATCAACTGGAAATGGCATGACCTCAAATCCGTTTTTCCGAAACAACATTCCCGCCCTTTTCATATGAAATGCACTTGTCACAAGAATAATCCTCGGCTTCCTGCCTACAACCAACCTCCTGCTGCATAGTTGAGCCACAGCAATCGCTTCTTCTTCGGTATTCTGAACTTTCCCTGTTACCAGAATCTTATCTTTTGGAACTCCCAGATTGACGGCCCTTTGCACTAGAATTTCCCCTTCGGGCTTCGCATTAGGTATCCACGGCACCCATCCACCCGTAAAAATTAGCAGGGGCGCTCTGCCAGCCTTGAAAAGATCCACTCCGCCTTCAAATCTGTCCACCGCACCCGACCACTCGCCGAGGGGGGCGTTCTTTCGCTCCTCAATCATTCCGCTTAAGACAACAATTGCATCGGCGATTTTCACATCCTGGATGACACTCCTATCTCCCACCGCCTCTACCCACCCCATCAGTTTCCCACTGACGACTCCCGTGCTCAGCAAAAGGAGAAGCCCCAGCCCAGCACAGCATAGTACTCTCTTTCTTAGAATCAGTCCCGCTCCAACCAGAACCATCGTAAGTCCGATCGGCAGACAGATTACTGGAAGAATTTTGTTTAGGTAAATCATTCTGTCATCAAGGTTTCTCGCTAGCCGTTTCTGTTCACCAACCCGCGCGTAAACCCGTCCCGCAACCACGTGTAAGCGTGCCCCGCGGATGCGGGGCGCGGGACCCCAATAACCAATCTCTAGTCACCAATCACCATTTACTAATCCCTACCCACCACCCTCCTCAACCCCTCATCTACCGACACCGGCGGATTCCATCCAAGGAGTGTGCGCGATTTAGAAATGTCCACCTGCAGAGAGCCGCACAATCTCTGCGCCATTTCGCGCTTACCTAAAATGATGGCACCGGCCATGATCAAGGACTTCGGCATGGGCAGCAGCCGTGCGGGTCGATTGATCGCACGGGCCATTCGCCGAATTAAATCTGGCGTGGAAAGATCTTCGCCGTCACTCACTAAGAAAGTTTCATTAGCACCGTCAGGGTGTTCAAGACACATCACAATAAAATCCACCAGATTGTCTATTCCCACAAGGCTCCGGCGATTATCAATGGAGGCGAGGGGGAGGGGGAGGCCGCGTGCAACGAGTTTCATGAGGGATTTGAAATTTCCCTTGGCACCCTTTCCATATACAAGTGTCGGGCGGATGATGACAACTTGCATACCCGTTGTGCGAGCGATTTTACGCAGACCTACCTCAGCCTTGTGCTTGCTTATACCGTAAGGATCTTGCGGGGCTGCCAAATCATTATGCGTAAATGGATACCCGTGATGAGTAGCCTCGCCATTGACCTTGATGGAACTTAGATAAATAAATCGATCCACTCCAGCAGCGGCGGCTTGTCGCGCTAGGTTGAGCGTTCCGTCTGTGTTGATGTGTAGGAATTCTTTAAGCGGATCTGCAGCAGTGTCGCGCATGAGATGCACCCGCGCGGCAAGGTGGACCACGACTTCGACGCCCCTCAATGCTACCCCCCCCCAATCCGTGCCTGGCACAAAGTCATCCAATACACATTGCTTGATTCCCTCGTCAATTACTTTGCTTTCAAACCGGACCGCAGCGCTAACAACAAACCGAGCTTCATTGTGCAGACGATCTGTCAAGGCCTTGCCGACAAACCCAGTCGCGGCTGTGACTATCACCCGACGCCTAGAGCCTCCGCCCGCTGGCCCAGACTGGGGAGAATTATTGGGGTTCTCCTAGATTTACTTTGCGCGCCGCCTAGGACACCGATACCGACTTTTATGACAGCCATCTCAAAGTGGCGTTTGAAAATTGACTTAGCGGAATCTTTGAGCCCGTGACCACCCTTCCCTACTGGTGCGTTAAAAAGAGAGTCTTGGGTGGTTCACCAGTAATTCACCATCAAGGGCTCCGCGCGCACGGCAGCATGTCTAACCTATTTTCATAAAACAAGAGCAAGGAATTTGTTAGTAATTCCTCTGAATACTTCTCGATCGCGCGCGCGCGCGCGCGGATGCCCATCGAAGATCGTAGTTCCGGATGAGCCTCCAAATGTTCGAGCAGTCTAGCGCCCTCTGAAATATTACCCGGTTCGAAAAGGAAACCTGTAACGCCATCCACAACCGCATCCGAACTACCATAAATACGAGAAGCAATAGCCGGGATGCCAGCCGCCGCAGCATTAATAAGCACGGTGCCAAACCCCTCGCGATAGCTGGGTAAACAGAATACATCGGCCGACGCCATATACTCTTCAGGACAATGCACCTGATCCACAAAATGCACCTGATTGCTACAGTGCCAGCATACTTCCTTCATTTGTGGCCGTAACGACTCTTCGTCAGGGCCGACAATGAGAAGATGAGATCCTTGGCTTCCAACACCATACTTGGCGAATATTTTTGCCATCATAATTGCGCCCTTATCGCGGGTTAGCCGCGACATGTACAGAATCACAAACGAATTTATCGGAATTCTGAGTGCTTTTCGGATTTTCGCGCGAAATTCCGGGTCTGGCCTGAACCGGTTGACATCAACGCCACTTACTGAACCGTTTGCAAGAACGGACGCCTTGCTAGATGGAACGACACCTTCCTCAACGATAAACTCCCGCTGGCTGCTACTATCCACCAAAATATCACTCGCGAAAAATGCGGTGACTTTATCTGCAAGCTTAATCAGCAATCGCATAATCCCCTTTTTAGTAACCCACACTTGACCCGTAAAGGTGTGGATGCGTATCGGTATTAAGGCCATAAATGAGGCAACCATTGCGAGCAATCCGGCTTTCGGCGTAGCAGAGTGAACGACGTCGAATTCCCTCTCTCGGAAAATCCGAAATAGCTCCAACAAAGCCCGGATATCGTTGAGCGGATGGATTTTACGCTCAATGCGTACCTGTATCAACTTCGCGTCAATACCAAGAGATTGGAGCAGTCCCACCTCTTGTGTGTTAACTATCACGGTAACCTCGTACAATTTACTGAGTGCCCGGATTTGCGACGCCACAAATACTTCTATATAAAATGGGCTCGTTACAACGATGCATATCTTTTTCATTTATGTGAATTTTATCGTGCGGGTAAATTTATCGACATTATCGGCAGCGCTCAAAGGGTGGTGCTACTAAGCACCTGCCTAGTAAATCAGAAACTACTTCCTTTTGCTTGTATCATGCGAGCTTTAGACTGACGCCGCGGATAAAAACCCTGAGCAAACGCAAAGCGAATTTTGCCAAGGAAAAACCCCCAACAAGACAGAGCGTAAGGAGAGGTATTTTCTTAGTCTGATACAAATTCAGAAAGCTATCCAACTCCCCCTTCTCCATCGCCCAAAGATTTGCACTCAGGCCACTTTCACCATACGGAGCTTTGTGCAGATAAGTCATACGACCCTTGATAGAATAGGCAGGAAAGCCCGAGAAAACAATTTGCAGCCACAAGTGGTAATCTTCAGAAAACCTCTTACCTTCCTTGAAGCGAAAGGGAAGGTTGCTTTTTAGCATGACAGTGGGAGTGGAAAATCTGTTTCTGAAACACAGGCTCATTGCCCCAATTCTTTTTGACACGCAGTTTGATAGATCAACTGCTGGCAACGACGCTCCTGCAGGCAGCACTTGGAATGGGTGTCCTGACAGTGCCATGTCTGGATTCATACACATAATATCATACTGGACGGCTAATTTCTCCGGATGCCAACTGTCATCCGCATCCAAAAACGCGATGTATGGCTCAGTTGCCGCGTTCCATCCGGCATTCCGGGCGCCTGCACAACCTCTGTTTTCCTCAAAGGTAATGATCTTAATCCAATTGGGATGCTTTTGCGACAAACTGTGTAACACAGTCGATGTGTCATCACCGCTTGCATCATCAATCATGATGACTTCTGACGGTCTTCTTGTTTGCTGCCAAACGGACTTCACCGCCCTCTGAATCGTCCCCTTACAGCGAAAACAAGGAACTACGACTGTAACTGGGACATAATTATTACCTATAAGTTGCGCTGACTGTATTGACATTAAATAATGGCGACTACGCTAGATATGCCGTTAGGCAATTTTGATAGGCAACAGAATTATCGGACATTTGTTGCGCATGAAATTGGGATTGCAAATCCTCGGTGTGAAGTCCGTAGTAAAATGGAGTGGTCGCGTGAAACCTCGCGTAAGGATGGAGTGTTTCAGGTGGTCACACAGTTTCTTCGTTCCGGCAACGATCACAAGGACGCTATTAAACACGCGGGCGGGACACTGATTCCATGAAGCATTTCGCAAAGAAGCGACAAAGCAACGGAGCAATGACAAGAGATAGAAAAAAGGCGAACCACACGGTTCGATAGAACGGTCCGCCAAAAACACTCGCCAGCAGTGCTACCGCCATGATGACGGAGCCAGATCGCAAATTGGCCATGCGCAGCCTATCTAGGCGCCATGCTTCCGACTTCCACAGGAATGCAGTAACAAATACCCCGACCAGAATGACAGGCAGATAGGGGATCATGGCGCCTATGCCCGAATAAGCCTCCGAGTAACCCTCCACCTCATCATTCATCATCAGGATTTCTTGATAAGTAATATATCTGTCGGTGCCAAAACTTCTTACGAGACCGGCCAACGGGACAAAGATCTCCGTCTTCGCCATGACACCGAAATTGATGATACGCCCCGACGCATTATAGATGAATCTGTCAGGATTAAAATTGAGGATGAAAAGTCCCGGGAACAACACTCCATAAAGCCAGTAGGCACCCAAGGTGATTGCGATGGCGAGCAGGAGGCGCTTCTTTCTGACGTTCCCCAGCACCAGGGAAGTCAGCCAAATCAAAATGATGCCGAGCACGACAACCTTGCCGGCATTGAGGGCGCTTGCGAATGCGATCACAAATAGTCCCGCATTCCTAGCCTTGGGCAGGCCGGTCTCAACGGTGAAGCAATAGAAGCAAAACGCGTAGAACATCAGCAGCAGTTGACTGGACAGATTATTTGCATGGGTGAATCCATCGGGCCTGGCCTGCGGGATCCCAGCGGACTCGGGGTATACGACATCATACCCTTGAAACCACACCCTGCCCCCGCTCAATCCGTTGTCGCCTATGGCACTACCGAACTCCTGCGCCCAAGGGACGCCATGAATCTGCAGCAAGGAAATGATCACCGAGATCGCTGCCAGCCAATACATCTGCCAGAGCAGGAGCGTTGGAACCTTGAGAAAGACGGACAAACCCGCGAACGCCATGATGACAAACCCGCCGGCAAAGTAGCAGTTCATTATCACCGCCGGCGCAGCGGTCAGCTGGTTCAGGATACGAACCACGGCCAGTAATGATACCAGGACGACCGCCATTGCTCTGTATCTAAAGCTTCTGATAAAGAGCAAGGCACAGGTGAGAAACAGCGCCCAGGATATGAATAGCGTCAGCTCATAATCCGGAAACTTCGCTTTCGACGAGAATGCGGCTAGACAGACCAGAAGTGGCAAAACCAAAGAGGGGGTTGAAATTTTCATCTTCCGCTTGGTTTCATGATGCGCCCCCACATGTGCAATACGAACCAGTGCAACCGAAGAAGGGCACTGTAAATTTCCGCGCGCACCCGGCTGCCATGGCTCAATTGCGTGAAGTAGCGCCTAGCCACCGTTGAGCCACGCCAGGCCGCATCCGGAAAGTCACTTTTCGGAACTTCGATCGCACAGCGGGCATCAGGCACGACCCAATGGCGGATGCCCTTCCCTTTGCGCAACAGGGAGTGGATATTGTCTTCGCAATACGCCTTGCCGGGAAACGGGAAAAACGCCTCCCGGATCAAATCGTTTTTAAAACTCAGGACGCAACCACCAGGTAGCCAGTCCGTTTCGACCGGGGGCTTGCCACGGCAATGGTTCCAGTCGACGCCATAGTTGACCCCGATTGAAGTGGCTCGGCCCATTCTTGCCACCCCCCAAGGCGCTCCGCAAACGATCATCGCATAAACACTCTGCAGCCAGCCCGTGAAGCCACCATTGATCCGGTGCACGCATTTCCCCGTATCGGCATCCGTATACACCGGCCCAACCGCGTTTCCAGGACCGACTTGCTCTAGGAATCTCCCTATCCGCTCCAGACAATCCGGCTCCAGCTGAATATCGTCATCCAACTGGAGGACCTTCGCACCCATCGCTTCCTGAAAACCTCGTGCGCGTTGCGCCACCTGCCCACGGACATCTGTGATGATAATCCTGACTCCGGGAAGCCCAAGATTCTGCACCCGGGGCGCTTCCTTCTCCGAAATACAAACCAGTATCTCGCGCGGGACGAGCGTGCCCCGATTGAGCTGAGCAATCGTCGTGCCTAGCGACTCGCCCCCGAGCGTGGGGATAACAACACTGAGCTCCAGATCACAATTCTTGGACATACTGGCGATTAAAGTAAGATGTCCATTAGCGGGGTTTGCGCAAACTCAATCCACCCTTAAACCCAGAACGAACTCAATTGCTCCTTGGGATTCTTGGGACCAAAAAAAGGGAATGTTTCACGCAACGACTCTGGATCACATAACTGCATCTATTAAGCCGCCAATTTGATGACAATTTAATCTAGCTTATTAAGCAAGTGCTAAGCTTATCGAAATAGGTTTTTCCATTTTTGCAGGTCCTTCGAAAAATAAAAATAATAAAACGCTTTGTTTGCTTTTCCAAATGTAAATTCGGATAAAGCTGCCTTAAGTTCTTCCGCGGAAGAAATATTTTTACTATTGTCCAGGTCTTTAAGCGGACTAAAATTAAATGTTTTTTACCATTTATCATTGTTAATATTGGTTTCCCTGCCAGGCACCCATCCGCGCCGATGGAAGAGGCATTGCTACAAAAGATTATATCTACACGCTGTAACAGTTCCGATAGATCACTTCTGTCTACCGACTTTTGCCACTCCGGGTATCTTTTTTCGTATCATTGTCAGCCGGTTAATCTCTAAAAACCTAGGGTTATTTGAAGGGATGGCGAGACTTCGCCAAGTCGATGGAGCAAGCCTCGAACCGACTAGCTGGGTGAGGAAACAAACTTTTCATGATTCAATAGCGCCTCGGCAGGAGTCCCAGCTCAACTCGTCCACCTAGACATACGCGCCGATCGCCGAGATCCCCAATAGCGCATTTTGATCTTTCATCTTATTTGATTTTTTGAACTAAGTTCTGGGCAGTGACTGTTCGGGATGCAATTTGATTGGGCCCATACTAACCGCTATTTCAACACCGGTTGTCCGGAGACCTTGGCGCGCAACAAACGGTACCATAAGATATTTTGACTGCAGTCGAAAGGGCCGAGCGCCATTCTCCCGAGCAGATAGTCATTGGGGATGCGGTTTATTCCTCCCGCCGCGGAAAAAATCCTCCTGGTGCCAAGTCTCGTCAACAGCTCCATATTGAATTTCGTATAGCAGGTGTTCGGCTGTCCATTAGGAAAGGCGAAGATTTCGGCGCTATTCTTGAACTGGGCGAGGGCCATTTTGTTCCGATTATACTGGTCCGTGAACTCAGCCGGGCTGAGTGCCGCGGAATTCCAGTGCTCATACAGGTGGTTCCCGTAGACCACCAGTTCGGAATTTGCGTACCGCCTAGCCATTTCCAAATCGGCAAATGGCCCCTGGTATTTGCTGACGGCGGCCAGATCGACGTGGCCAAACTGTTTGTTCATGCGATCCATGATCTCCGGCGTACAGGCAAGGTGGAACGGGCCGGATATTCCCGCCGCCCGGGCAAACTCGTCATACTGGGGCAGATGTCGCTCCCGGTAGCAGGCGACCGCTGACAGTATGGGCTGCTGCTCAATGATTGCCTGCATATTAAGGAAGATCACCGAGGGCAGCTTCATCTTCTCCAGCTGGGCCAGCCCGTTGGTGAAGGCCCCGTGGAAGCCATCGTCGAAGGTGATCAGCGCCGCATTCTCCGGCAGTGGCGCCCCTTCGAGCAGGGCGCGGGGATGGATGACCCGGAAGTTCCGGGCAATCCACGATACCTGCATCGCGAACATCTCTTTCGGCACGGCTAGGCCGAACTCCTCGGCAAAGCGGCTCGGCGTATCAGTCACATCATGATACACGAATATCGTGAGCCTGTTTTTGTAGACCCGGCGCACCAGGGGTATCGACCGGATGGAAAACCCAACGACCATTTTGGAAAACTGTTTCAGACTCCGGATGGTTCCGCTCATGGTGACGTCGTGTCAGACTGCGTCTGTGCTTCCCAGGTACAATTCGACCCTGCAGCTGTCCAACTCCAGTCGCCGGGCCTCGGGTGTGTCTGCCAGAACGACCGGCACCCGCGGCTGCCGCAGAAACAGATTTCGCGTCACCGCGCCAGCCTCCTTCGTGCCCTCACTGGCGTAAAGATGATAAAAATCTATGCCGGAGTCCTTGTGATGGGAGACAATCTCAGCGAGCATCCAGCCGAAGGAAACGCTCTCCTCATTCATCCATTCCACGACTGCGAGCTGTCGCCGGCCTTTTCCCGCGGTAAACGTTCGCGTGGCGACCACGCCGCACAATCGCCCGGACTCCCGGATGGAAAACAGCTCATACTTGGCCAAAGGATGTTCCAGATAACGGTGGGTCCAATAGGCCCCATCGCGCAGCAGGGAGAAGTTATCCGTGCTTCTGGTCCTGCCCCATAATTCATCGATCTCAGCCACTGCGGGGACTCCCCGCTCGATGGCCTGGCCCCGGTGGGCGGTGCGCCCATAAGCCCATTTCAATATGCCGGTGGAGACGGCTTCGAGGCTCCGAAGAACTCCGCCGAGGGCCGAGATTTTGGGATGGATGGCGATCACCAGTCTTGGGGTTGGCCGGACAAAAGCGGCGACCCGACATCGCTCAAAATCAAAGTAATTGAGCCTTTTCGTCCAACCGGGATAGGCATTCCGGTTGGGTGTTCCGTAAATGAGGCTGACTCCATCGGCTTCGGCCCGGTGCCGGGTCATGGAAGCGAGCCGCCCGAAGATGCTTTTGTTGATATAACTGTTCCTGTCGTTATCCCCCGGGCTCAGCTCCGCGGGCTGCCCGCCCCGCCGCATGCCGGCGGACGAGTAACTGTCCCCCACTTCTCCACCGTGGCATTCCTTTCCCCCGATGAGCAGTCGCTTTCGCGTCAAAGACACCGTTCCGACCACTTTTCCTCCCGCCACGGCCAATGTCAGGTAACCGGTTCCGGCAGGATTCGCCGCACCGAGTTTCCAACGAAAATACGCCGTGGACCAAATGGGATCCGCGTCAGGAGGACAAAACTCCCCCATGAGAAACTCGACCACCCGGTCAACCTGGCCGAGTTGGTCATCGTTGACCACATGCCAGACGTCGCTCATTTGACGTTGCCCGGGGTTTGCTTCGGCAGTGCGGGTGACAGGGTGTCGAACAAGACGTTGAGATTGACCGGCATGAAATAACTCTGGCAGAAGTCCACCGCCTCAGCCGCTTCGCGCCTGCGTTCCAGCTCGTCCTGCGCGCGATCCGCCCTCGCCGCGACCACGAAGCTGGCCGGCGTTTGCACGGTTTTTTTCCAAGACTGCATCTGGTACAGGATGTCAATCGGCAGCTCATTTTCCCGGGCGACATAAAAGGGGCGGAGGCCGGCGATGACGGCATAAATGGCCGCATTGCTGCCGCGATAGAGTGCGCACCGCGTACGCGTGAAATCTTGCTCAATGCCAGCGGACGAGAAGGAGACGTTCGGGGGCAGGGCGCCGAAGCGCGGGTAGCGCTTAATCAAGGCTGGCCGGGACACCATGGGGTGCAGCCGGAAGACGAAGGGGATTTCCGGTGCTTGCCGTGCCGCTTCCAGGGCAAAATCGAACAAGAACACGATTTCTGTGATGATTCCATCGGGGATGACGAGGCAGGCATAACTGGCTGTCGGATCCTGTCCGCCCGCCTCCTTTTGCCGGCGATGGGTTCCTATCGTGGCCACGGTGACCGGTCGGGACGCATATGCCGCCCGAAACCGTTTTTCTGAAAACGTACCTGCCGTAAGCACGACATCTGGATCCAGCGATTTTCCCAGCGGGCGCAGGGCCGCATGCTGCCGTCTAAATACGATGGTGTGGTGATAGCCGGCACACACAATGCCGGGCATCGCCTGCCGGGCCGCCGCAAAGGCCAGGCGTTCCCAGGCATGGCCTTCGAACGTGACGACAATGGCCTTCGGACGAAGGCGAGTCACCAAATCGAGGATCTGGTAGTAGAACCGCAGCGTCGAGAGGGAGGAGATGGAGCGCGTCTGCCGCCGGGCCTCTGTCCGGACCCTGCCGGGCATCTCAGTGTACCCGCTAGCACCGAGGCTTCGCGCCTCCGCCGCCAATTTCCGGCGGAGGCCAAACTCCTGCCAGAAGCAAAGCGTGTCGGGCAGTACGATCCGCCGTGCCATCTGCATCGGCCACCGGGCGTCCAAGCCCGTCGCGGCCAGCTTGGCATTGCTCCTCAGCACCATACACGCGGACGCCCCCTGCTCCATCAAGGCCTCCGGCGCGTTGCCAAAGTAGAAGTCCTCCGCGGCACCCACCTGCTCTTCGTTCAGCAGGTGGGATACAAACATGACATCAACCGGTGACGCTGCCACCGTGGCGGCACCGCCTGATTTGCGCCCGAGCACCCATTGTCCAAGTTGAATCAAGGCTGATTTGAGCGCCACCCCGCGTTCCCCCGGCAATCCGTCAATCAGGTCAGAGTATTTAGCCAGGTTGCTGGGATGCTCGTTCAGCACGTGCAACCAGCTAATAGCAACCCTTTCGATGCTGGAGTCCAGCGGCAGCAGTACCCGATCACAGGCAGCGCAAAGCTCAATGTACTGATCTTCGGTCAATCTATTTGATGGGTTTGTGACGATACCTACAACCAGGAAGCCGACCAGACGGAAGGTCGCATTCCGAGTTTCAGGGTCAATCTGCCGGTTTAAATACTGAAGCCAGCCGCTCTCGCATCTTGGTAAAACATTTTTACGGTATCAAGGGAATATTCATCGAGATCTTTACCAATCAGTTCTAGCTTTTTTAAAATATCATTTGTGGCAGTGATAATGTGGCAACCAACTGAATCAGCGTGGAAAACATTTAGCAGTTCTCGCGGGCTTGCCCAGATCAGCTCGGCCTTAGTGCCGTTTCCGATCAATTGAACTGCTTCCCTCATTATCGGAAGCGGATCGACCCCTGTATCCGCAATTCTGCCTGCAAAGACCGAGATATAGCTTGGAACTGCGGGGTCCAGGCTTTCCGCTACTTCTCGCACCTGTTTTAGCGTCAAGAGCGCAGTCACATTCAACTTGATTCCTCGCCTTGATAGTTTTCTAACCAGGTTACAAGCGGAATGAGAATGAGTATTTGTTATCGGAATTTTTACGTAAACATTTTTACCCCAACCTGCAATCTGAATGGCTTGCCGCTCCATTTCCGCAAAGTCATCCGAGAACACCTCGAATGAGATTGGTTTGTCCGGGATATCTTTAAGCACGTCCAAAGCAAAGGATTTATAGTCAGTAATACCCGCCTTACGCATAAGCGTAGGGTTAGTCGTCAATCCCTTAATAAACGATTTGCTCGCCATTTCAAGCATGCCGGCTTTATCAGCACCATCAGCGAACAGTTTTACCCTTAGGTTGTCGATGGATAGGCCAGGGCTCAGATCCACGTCCTTCTGATTTTGTGTTTTGTTCATGAATAAGCCCATTATTTATGACTAGATTCCCACTTGTTAAAAATCATTTGCAGGCGTGGATCAGAAACCAACAAATGCCAGATCAGCGCCTGAAAAGATTCCGTATGAGGAGTCACCATCGCTGGGTTTACCGTTGGCACGATCACACATGCCTTCGCCATAGTGGCTGTATAGCCTCCGTTTCTTCCCAGTACGCCTATGACATCCGCACCGACTTTTTTGGCAAGTTGAACTGCCCGCACAATATTCGGACTAATATTTTTATCTAAATCCCCACCACCAACGGAAAAGACAAAAAGCATATCATTTTTAGTTAGGTGACTCCCTTCAAGCCAGGCTGCGTATGTCGTATCCCACCCCTCATCATTCGTTCGGGCGGTCAACTCACTCACATTGTCGCTTGGAGAATAGGCCTCAATTCCGGCAAGCTTACGAAAGTCGTTCACGGCATGACCAGCATGACCCGCGCCACCACCTACCCCAATAAGAAATAAACGTCCTTTTCGTTTTCGGAGATCAACAAGCAAGATCGTCATTTTCTCAATCGCTGACAGATCAAGTTTTTCAATTATCGATTTTGATTCCTCCAAATATTGATCGGCAAATATTGCAGTTTTAGTTTTTCTCATAGATTTTACTATTAGTGTCTTACTTGTTTTGTGCAATAAAATCGATCGCATTTTGGGTTGCGGCGATTTCCATCGCCAATCTGGTCTCTTGGGTGAGGGTGGCTTGATGGGGGGTTAAAATAACTTTTTCGTTGGAGAGAAGAACTCCCGAATAAGGCTCTTGGGGAAACACGTCAAGAGCCGCCCCAGCCAGATGCCCCAATTCCAGCACCTCGGCCAATGCATGATCATCCAGGAGATCGCCTCGTGCAGTATTAATCAGCCGAGACCCTTTTTTCATTTTTAGAAATTCCTGCCGACCGATGAATACTGTCTCTGGGGGACAGTGTAGTGAGACGATATCCGCTTTAGCAAGCACCTCATCCAAATCATTTATTTTTACTGTTGGACGTTCCACCAATGCTGCCGGATCGTAAGCCAAAATCTCAACACCGAACGGACGCAGCAAGCAAGCCACTTTTTTCCCAATCCTGCCGTAACCCACGAGGCCGACTACTTTTCCTTGCAATAAGTTACCTGTATGGCGCTTCCAACTGCCCGCCTTTGTGTCGCGATCCAAATCCAAAATTTTCCGCAGAAGGGCAAGCATTAGCATTACAGTATGTTCTGCCACCGCTTGGACAGGTTCATTTGGGGTATTAAGAATAATAACACCTAGTTTTTCTGCAGCGACTTTATCTATATTTTCAGTGCCAACTCCACAACGGCTAATGCATTTTAGCCTTTTAAAGTTGGAGAGATCTCCCGCCCCGTACTCCTCCACTCCTGCAATCAGCACTTTCGCTTCACAACAATTTTGAAGCACCTCTTGCGCACTGGGTCGCTTTCCCGTTTGGTTCACCCCAAACTTCAATCCCGAGCTCTTGAGCAACCGTATTGGTTCGGAACCACTTTCCCCAAAAGTGGAGAGCGTTACGTAGATGTCACATTGATCATGAATCATAAATCTTTTTTAGTAGATCGATAAAGGGAGGCCTTTCCATTAAATCCAAACAGTCGATCCATCCTTCACTCTTGCCGTC
>Ga0214921_10001208_pt1 | contig 44768 bp, 39 predicted proteins | sample LL1505_MetaG_FD_177992 | JGI IMG/M metagenome (GOLD analysis project Ga0214921, IMG submission 177992) | Freshwater microbial communities from Lake Lanier, Atlanta, Georgia, United States - LL-1505 | ecosystem: Environmental > Aquatic > Freshwater > Lake | place: USA: Georgia | collected...
TGAATTAAATTCATAATTAATTCATCATATTATTAAATTTATCAACAATATATTTATTCAAATTGAATGATGTTAAAAAAATACTAATTGCAGTTATCAAGTATATAAATATATAATTTTTTCTATTAACTAACATATAATTTTTATTAACTGATAACATTCTATACATATATATTGCATATATTATTAATATAATTCCTAATATAATATTTGTATATTTATTTATATTTAATATTTTTTGTTTTGTTTCATTTGAACATTTAAATATATTATTTTCAATAATATATTTATTTGAACATGCTATAATTATAATATTTAAAAATGTTATAACATATAAAAATATATCATCAATTGTAAAATCATTAATAAATGAAAATTCTGACATAGATATTTTTGATAATACACCAATTGGTATATTTTGTGGATCTATATTATTTTGATTCATCTTATTAATAGCTTCTGATAATTTTATATCTTGATGAAAATTTAATTTATCTAATATTTTTAGATCAAATTTATTTTTTATCATTATAATATTAATTTATAAAAAATATTTAATATAAAAAAATAATCATATTATTAAATATATCTCTTACATATTTATTCAAATTTGTTGATGTTAATAAAATTCTAATAGCAGTTATTAAATATATAAACATATAAATTGTTCTATTAACTATTATATAATCTTTAGTAATAAATAACATTTTTAACATATATATGGAAACTATTACTAATATTATACCTAATATAATTTTAATATATCTATTTATATTTATTATATTTTCTTTTGTTTTATCAGATAAATTTAATATTTTATTTTCAAGAATATATTTATTTGAAAATACAATAACTATAATATTGAGAAATGTTATAATATATATAAATATTTCATCAATTGTAAAATTATTAAAAAATGAAATTTCTGATAATGATATTTTAGCTAATAAACGTAAGGGTATTTTATCTAAATCTATATTATTTTTTTTAATACTATTTATTGCATCAGATAAATTAATATTTGGATTAAAATTTAATTTATCTAATAATGTTAGATCAAAATTATTATTTATCATTATAATATACATTTATAATAAAAAATTATATAAATTAATATTCACAATTTTTATAATATACTGGAAATGGAACTACATCTTTAATAGATTCTACTCCAGTCATTAACATACACATTCTATCTAAACCTAAACCAAATCCTCCATGAGGAATTGAGCCAAATTTTCTTAATTCAGTATAAAAAGATAAACTATTAGGAGCAATATTTTTATTTTTCATCATATTAATTAATTTATCATAATTATCTTCACGCATTGACCCACCAATTAATTCGCCAATTTTATTTGGCATTAATAGATCAAAATTAGCACAAGTTATATTATCATCATTTTTTTTCATATAAAAACTTTTAATTGAACATGGCCAATTAATAACAAATACAGGTTTATTATAATGATCTGTTAAAAAATTTTCTGCAGATGTTGATAAATCTTCTCCAAAATTTATTTCTATATCTGAATTTTCTTTAATTAATTTAATAGCATTACTATATTCTAATTTAATAAATTCAGAATTTACTAAATTAGTAATCCTATCAATTAATCCTTTAGAAACAAAACTATTTAAACTAGTTAAATCTGATAAATTATTTTCTAATAAATAATTACCAATAAATTTAATATATTCTTCTGATATACTCATTAAATATTCTAAATCTATAAAAGTATTTTCTATTTCTAAATGTGAGAATTCTGATAAATGTTTATTTGTACTAGAATGTTCACTTCTAAAAGATTTATTTGTTGTATAGACTGCCCCTAGAGAACATGATAATGCTTCTAATTGTAATTGAGATGAAACTGTCAAATAAACATTTTTATCAAAATGATCAAGAGGTTTATCACTATTTTCTAATACTTTAAATACTCCAGCCCCACCTTCGCATTCATTAACTGTTAAAATATTAGGATCTAAATGTAAATATTGTTTATTATGAAAAAAAATATGAGTTGCATAATTAATAGCATCTTTAATCCTAAAAATATTTCCAAATGTTATTGTTCGACATCTTAAATGTTGATAATTTCTTAGATATACTAGAGGCAATTTACCTTTAGCTAGAGGATATTCTTCCGGATCACAATAACCTAAAATATTAATTTCTGAAACTTGAATTTCAAAATCTTGTTCTAATGCTGGTGATTTAATTAAAATACCTTTTACATTTATTGAACATCCAGTATATATTTTATCTTTCATTAAAACATTATCAATAACTAATTGAATTCCTGATGAATTTGATCCATCATTTAATTTAATAAATGATATATCTTTTTGATTTCTAATAGTTAAAACCCATCCATTTAATTCAATAGATTTATTTAATTGTTCACTAGTTAATTGCTTGATCATTATTATTAATATTATATCAATAATATTAATAATAAATAATATTATCAATTTTTTACTATTTATAAAAATTGAATTAATAAATATTAAAAAATAAATTATAATAATAATAATGAAAAAAACTATAAAAAATTTAATAAAAAATGATAAAATATTAGAACAAAATATAAAAGATCTAATTAATAGAATATCACAAAAATTTAATATAGATAATATAAATAAAATAAATAAAAAAGGTTCTAAATGTTCTATTAATGGAAAAAAATATGAATTAACTATTTATAATATTGTTAAAAAATGTAAATTAAATGGGAAAAATTTTAATACACAAAATAAAAATGAATTAGGTGGTTGTAGTGCTAAAAATGATATAGAATGTAATATGAATTCAATAAATGATATTTCTATAGAAATTAAAAAATCAAAAACACCTGATTGGATGCAATGTTCTTTAAAATATGATCATATTAATCAACAATGGTTAGGAAGTTTAAATAATAAGATTCCTCAAGAATGTAAACAAATATTTGAAAATTTTATAATAAATATTACATTATTTAATGGAAATATACCCCCATTTATGTTAAGAAATATAACTCATGATGAATGGATAAAAATAAAAAATGAGACAAATGATTATAAAGATATTTATATTAATTGTCCAAATGATACTATAAAAAAATTATATAGTCTTAAAGGTTGTTCATATATACAAATTTCTGAAAAAGGATTATATCATTTAGGTAATGATATATGTAATTTTAATGTTCCGGAATTTATATGTGATCAACGATTAAGAATAAGAACTAAAGTTCATAGTAAAAAAAATAAAAATGGCTTCTGTAAATTATCTGTTAATATTTCTTGTCAGCCTATAAATATTAAAAATTTAGCAAATAGTAATTATAGTTTAGATAATAAAATTAATTTACCTATGAATTTAATTTATAATGATAATTAATTTACCTATGAATTTAATTTATAATGATAATTAATTTACCTATGAATTTAATTTATAATGATAATTAATTTACCTATGAATTTAATTTATAATGATAATTAATTTACCTATGAATTTAATTTATAATGATAATTAATTTATAAATTAAATTATCTATGAATTTAATTTATGATGATAATTAATTTATAAATTAAATTACCTATGAATTTAATTTATTATGATAATTAATTTACTTTGATATAATTATTATTTCTGATGATGTTTTACTTTTATTCATTCCATAGCTCCAATTAACATCTATAATTATATAATCTTTATATAAATCTTTTATATAATTACAATTATTATATGTTAAAATCCAATTTTTTTTATTATTTAATAAATCAAATAATAATTGATGATTAAATTTTTCATGCATATCTCCATTATTTCCATATAATTTTGATTTATTTTCTAAATAATATGGGGGATCTATAAACATTAATGTATTATCATTAATATAATTATTTATAAAATCAAAAAAATCATAATTATGAATTTCAATATTTGTAAAATCCAATGCTTGTATTTTATTTATTGATGATGGGGTAAATCTTTTTTTACTAGCTTCTTCTGAAAAACCACCAGATAATGTTGCACCACTAAATGAACATCTATTTATAATAAAATATTGTATTGATTGATGAAATATATTATCATTTAAATTTAATATAGTATTTCTATAATCTGTAAATTGTTCTTTTGAAACAGATTTAATTTTTCTTAATTCATCACATAATATATTTTTATTTATTTTTACTTGTTTCCAAAAATTATATAAAGGTATAAATTTATCATTTACTATTAATTTTAATCCATATTTATTCTGTATAAAAAATTCAAATGAACCACCGCCAAAAAAAGGAGAAAGAAGTGTATCAAAAGAATTTATATCAAAATGTTTATTAATTACATCATCAATAATTTTACATGCTCTTGTTTTTCCACCAGGATATCTAAGAGGAGATATATTTTTAGTTATTAATTTATTTATGTCATTTAATTGTTCACTAGTAATTTGTTTAATCATATTTGTTAATATAATATATTATAATAGTAAATAAAATTATCAATTTTTTAATTTTTTTTATAATTAATTATATTATATAATGAATTATAAAAAATTATATTTAAATTTAAAAAAAGAATATTATAAAAAACAATTTGGTGGATTACGAAGAGAACAATTATATCATTTATATAATAAATCTATTGATGATTTTATTTCAATAGATACAAATGATCTAGTTGAAATAATTAAAAGTTATAATATTAGATATATAAAAGGTAAAAATAAAGGATTGTATTATGATATAGATTATTCTAGATTAGAAAATAGTAATGATAAAACAAGAGAATTTATTGGATTTACAAATCCAAATTATTTTGATCTGACTACATCTATTCAATTTGAAAATAGTTTGGTATCATTTTTTAAATCATTTGATTATATTAAACCATCAGAAGCATTAAAAGCATTTATTATTGGTCCGACATTTACTGAATGTGCAAATATTATTCAAGTTTCTATATATCATTTAATTTTAAATTTTGTCGGTGATGAAAAATTTGATGATTTATTTGGAAATTTATTAATACCATTTACAATTACACCAAATATTTTTATGCCTATATTATCTGAAATAATAAATAAAAATGAAGATAATACATATCAAGCTATTATAGGAAATCCATTATATTTTTTATTTGATGAAATATATGATTTAAGATTAGAAAATCTAGAACATAATGATATTGTATATATACGAGGTGTTGAAGAATATAATTTAAAACATTTATCTGGAGCATCAATTGGTTGGAATTTGATATGTGATAAAGATGAATCTACGGGAGAAACAAAATTTATCGGATTTGGTCCAAATGAATTTGGAACTCGAAATGGTTCTAAAACATATGAAGAAATGGTTAAATTATTAATAGATGGATATAATAAACCACAAAATAATGAAACATTAAAAATTATTGAAGCTAGAAAAAAAGTAGAAGAATTAAAAGATTCTGCAATTAATGCAGAATCTTTGAAAAATGATATTATAACTGGTTTTTCTTCTAGATCAATTGTAGGTATACAATATATATTAAGATTAAATCAAGAGAAATTATTTGAATTTATTAAAAGACCTAAATATAAATGGTATGAAGATGAAAATAATAATTTACCTGAAGAAAATAATATCCCCATTAATTTATTATTAGATTCATTTTCAACAGAAACAAATGATTCAACATTTGAAAATTATATTAAAGATAATGAAGATAGAGAATTATTATATAATTATATGTTAAAATTTGGTTATAAAATAATAAATAAAACATTAGAATCAGGACCAATTGGTTTTGTTTTAACAGGATCTCCAGGAATTGGAAAAACGCATTTATCTGTAGCTTTAGCTAAATTTGTTAGTAATTATGGAATCAAAGTAACATTTGTTGATGAAAATTATGTTGGTAAAAAATTTGAAGAAAGTCGTGGACAACTAAGAGATTTTAGATCATGGTTTAATGATTCTGATTTAATTATATTAGATGATATAAATAGTATTCATGGTACAGGTTCTATATTTTTACAACAAGTTTTAGAATATATAATTATAGAATCAAAAGCTTTATTATATACAAGTAATAACATTTTACCATTAATTCAAAAAAATATTCCTATTATTTTTCCTTATGATTATCATGGAGCTAAAAATTTTTTTTCATTAAATATAAATACTTCTAGTTATAGAACACCATGGATAGATCACGATATTAACTTGTTGGATAATAATGAAAAATATAATTTATTATTTTCATATTTAGGTAAAAAAAGTGCTGGAATTATTATTGAGACAGATAATATAGATGAACAAAAATTTATCGATGATTTTAATACTTTTACTGCCAATACTACTGAATTTACAATAGTTAAAGATTGGACTCTAACACAAAGATTTAATAGATATGGTAATTATACTACTAAGTTAAGTCCTAAAGATATGCAAGATACAAATGGATATCCACAAATTTTAAAAGATAATTACATAATAATGGTAATAAATGAATATAGTTATGGAGAACAATTTATAAGAATATTACCTGAATTACACGATAATTCAAATAAAATAATAATATTAACTAGATCAATTACTGAATTTAAAAAATTAATATTATTAGTAATTGGAAATTATTTAAATGAAAAAAATAAATTAAAATTATTAGCTAGATTAAATATAATGATACCATATATTTTTGATTAATAATATCTTAAATGATCATTAGATTTATGAATTTGCTCAAATTTATCAAATTCACTAAATTCATAACCATTATTTTCACAAATATACTTTAAACATTCATATTGTTTTGTTCTTTTTGCATACTGTAAAGCGCTATGATAACATTTATAAATATTTCTAGGACAGTCATTTTCAATGGCATATTTAAAACATTCAAATTTGCCATTTTGAATTGCATATAAAGGTGTATTTATATCCCATAAACAATCATTTTGGTGGAGATATCTTAAACATTCTAAATGTCCATTTTTTGATGCTATATTACATGTTGAATGATCCCAAAAAAACTCATTCTCATGACAATATATTAAACATTGTAAATGTCCATTTTCTGCTGCTAAATTACATATTTTAAGACATGTTTCTCTATCTAAATAACATCTATTATCAATTAGATATTTAAAACATTCATAATGTCCATTTTTAACTGCATCAAAATATGATTCTAAAATTAATGAACAACCATTTTCATGACAATATTTTAAACATTCGTAATGTCCATTTAATGATGCATAATAACATATATCTTCATGTAAAAAACAACCTTTTTGATGGATATATATTAGACATTCGAAATGTCCATATTGACCTGCTCTTAAAGTTGTGATATTATCATAAGGAAAATGATTTTCAACAAGATATTTTAAACATTCTAAATGTCCATTTTTAGAAGCAATGTCACAAAATTTATCATAAACATAATTGTCATTATGAAAATGACAATTATATTTATGTAAATATATTAAACATTCTAAATGTCCATTTTTAATTGCAAAAAATATTGTTTTTTTATTACAATGAAAACCATTTTGATGAAGATATATTAAACATTCAATATGTCCACTTTCTGCTGCTAAATCACATATTTCGATAGATAATTTATAATCATTTTCAAATATATATTTTAAACATTCAATATGTCCTTTTTTTACTATAATATCAGATATTTGTATATCTAATATTTGAGAATAATTTTTTTCTATATTATCATTATAATATTTAATTAGATTTAATAGTCCATTTTCGGCAGAATTTAAAATAATTTCTTCTTCATTACAATTGAGTAAAATTTCAAATTCATTTACAAATGGAATATAATCAAAAAATATTTCTTTTAATATAATAAATTTTGATTTTAGTATTATTTTATTGATAATAATATAATCATAAATTTCAAATGGTATTTTATCAATACCCCAATATCTTAATGTATCTAACAAATGAAAAAAATCATCTATTGAATTTATATCTAAATTATTTTTAAAATATTGATTTGATATTTCAAAATCATCATCAGATTCTAAATTTTGGAATAATTGAGAATCTCTCAAAAAATCTGGAATATATTTAATACTAATTGTACGTGTCCCTTCTAAGACTAAAAAAAATTTTTCTTTTTCCAAAGCTGAAATTAATAGATTTATATTATTAACTTATATTATTTAATAATATAAGTTAATAATATAAATCTATTATATATTTACTGTGATAAATATATATAATTATAAATTCAATTTTTATTTAATGCAATTGCATTAAAATAAATATAGTAATATAAAATCTAAATTTATAAATTAATTTTAAATATTATATATAAATTATTTAATAATATTTTATATTTTTATTAAAAAAAAATATTTATATATATTATATAATGAATTCACGTGAAATAGCTAATTTTTTTAGTATTGAGTATCCTTATAATAAAGATTCATTAGAAATTGGTTATTCTAAAAAAAAAAATAATTTAGAATTAAATAATTCTATTGATTTACAAGATAAACAAATATTATTAAATGATTATAAATATAAATATAAATTAGGTTTAAAATATTTAGATAATATTATTAATCAAAAATTCAAAATATTTAATTTATTTGATGATTTTGGAAATTTTCAAAATTCATCTATTAATTCAAAATCATATTCATATATATCAAATACAATAAATGGTAATAAAACAGTTTTAGAATCAGAGACTGTTAAAACAAAAGATAAAACTGATACTAAAAAAAATGCTTATACTATTGATCATAATGGTAATAAATTAGATTTAGATTATGATAAAGAAATTACTAAATATAAACAACCATTATTAAAGTATGATAAAAAATATAAATTAAAAAAAATACAAAAATAATTGATAAAAAATTGAAATTTATATTTATTAAATATATTTTTATATATATTTAATAAAATGAAACTATTTGTTAAATGTCTATCAAATTATGCTGTTCAAAAATATACTAGTATTAATGATCAAATCAGATTAGAAAGAGGGGATTCAGGATTTGATTTGTATGCTGTAGAAGATATTGAAATTCATCCTAGAAAAACAGCAAAAATTCCTTTAGGAATTGCTTGTAAACCTAATGATTGCCATGGATATTATTTATATCCTAGATCTTCAATCTCAAAAACACCTTTTAGACTAGCTAATTCAGTTGGTATTATTGATTCAGGATATCGAGGTGAAATTTGTGCAATGGTTGATAATATTTCTGATGAAGTTAAATATATTAAACAAGGTGAAAAATTATTTCAATTATGTTCACCAGATTTAAGACCAATTGAAGTTGAATTTGTAGAAGAATTAGATGAAACTATTAGAGGAACTGGTGGTTTTGGTTCTACAAATTAAAATAATTTTGTTTAATAAATTTTTTTATAATATTTTTTTATAAAATAATAATTATCTTTTACATTTCCAATAATCTTCTCCATAATCTGCATATAATTCTTCACCACATTTAATATTTCTTATAGACCATAAACTTATTTTTCTATCTTTAATTTTTAATTTTTTATTATTTTTATCATATAATTCCATTCTAAATTCGCAATTATTTTTAAATTTAGAACCATAACAATCATTAATCATAGCTATATAAGATCTAGGAAAATTTCTAGCATCAATATAAAATTTATTAGTTATACTAAAAGAATAATCTCCGACACATGAACCATTATCTTTTTTTAATTCACCATCATAATAACCAATTAATGTTTCTTTTGGAATATTTTGATATGTAAATATTCCATTTCCTGAATTTGGAATATTAGAATTTTCGACATTTAATATTAATTTTGTATTATTCCAGTATATATTATTTAAACTAAAATCTGGTAATTTTTCCATTAAATATATTTATTATTATTAATTAATAATTATTAATATATGTTTATTTCAATTTTATTTAATTATTTTTATATTAAATCTATTTAAAAAATTATAATATATTTATAATTAAATATGTCACAATTTAATACTGATGATTATCTTGATGAAGATCCGGTTATACAAAGTCAATTATGGGCATGTATATCTATTTTCACACCAAATTCTATAAAAACACCAGAAGGAACTGTTATTGATACTAGTAATAATGTTAGAGCAATTAAAATTAGAGGAGTATATGAATCAAGAGAAAAAGCAGAAAAAAGATGTGAAAAGATTAGACAATTTGATAAATATCATAATGTTTTTATTGGAGAAGTTGGTAAATGGTTGCCATGGGATGATGATGTTTCAAATGCAGAAGAAGCAGTATATGCTGAGAAAAAATTAAATGATATGATGAAAGCATATCAAGAATCTCAAGAAAATGCGAAAGCATATACCGAAGAACGAAAAGCAACAGCGCATGCAGAAGCATTAAAAAAAAAGAGGGAATTAGAAAAAAATAATAAAAAAGAAAATAAAGAAAGTAAAGAAAGTACAGAAAATGATGAAGATAAAAATATTATAAATAATTTAAATAATATTAAACAAGAAATATTAGAAGATGAATTAAAAATTGGAGAATTAGACGAAAAAATAAAAGATGAAAATGAAGAAATATTAAGTAATAAACAGATTATTAATGAAAAAGAACAGACTATTGGTAAAATTGATGAAGAATTAGAAAAAGCAAAAAAATTATATGATGATTTAATAAAAAAATATAATTTAGAAAAAAATAAATAATATAAATATTATATGCTAAAGAAGATAATAATATTTATATTTATAATAGGTGTTATAATAGTTGTTAAAGAAATAACAAAATTATCATATCAATGTCCAAAAAAAGAAATAATATATAAATATTTACCTCGAAGTTTAGATATGGATATTGATGATTCAAAAGATATTAATTTAATTTTTTCATCTATGTTTCAAAAAGCAGAACCATGGATTGGTAGTATAAAAAATAATGATACAGAAAATATATTGAGAAAAATAAAAAAATAAAAACATTTATTATATATAGATATATAATAAATGTTTTCATCATTAATTTTTATAATTTTTCTATTAGGAATTATATTTATAATAATTTCATTAACAAATAGATGTAATATAAAAATTCCAATAACTAAATTTATATCTGAAGATTTAGATTTATTAGATTATGATAATATAGATATAGATTTAGTATTTGATTTTATATTTAAGAAACAAGAACCATGGTTAAATAAGGACAGGGCAGATATTAAAAAATTTATTAATTTAATTTAACTTTAACAATTTGTCTTCTTTTAGAAGACATTGAATTTAAATCCATAATTGGTGTTTTTTTATCATGATCGGGATCAAAATTATTTTTATCAAAATCTAATGATTTTGGAATACCAACTTTAAATTCTGGAGTTTCGTGAGATTTAAACCAAAAAACTTTTTTATGTATATCAGTTGATCTAATTCTATTATCTAAAACCATACAACCATAATTATCTGTTACTTGATTAAAAACTTGATCAAAAATATCAAATTTTGGAAATATACCAGCATAATGTTCGTAAATTTTTTTTCGTGAAGAGTATGTATCTTCACCTAATAAAAATATAAAATCAAAATTATTTCTTAATTCTGGTTGTATACCAATTGCATATTGCATTGCTAATATAAAAGTTAATTGATAATGTCTACCTTCATTAAAAATAGATAATACATTTGGATCTTTTAACCATAAATGTTTTGAACTCATACAATCATCCATAATTAAAAAACCTCTAGGATCAATTTTAGGTTTTCCTTCTTTAACTCTTTTTTCATTTTTAGCAATAATTAATTTTTGTCTATGTAAAATTCTAGGTATTATTTCTTCTTTATATTCATGATGAATATAACTTGCAGGTACTATATCATTAAAAAATTTTGTCATCTTATCTGTTGGGGCAATAACAGTCCCAGATGGTATTTTTGTTTTACTTAAATGATATAATATATCTCTAATAATCCATGATTTTCCAGACCCAGATTTTGCAATCATTGCTATTCTAGGATTTACATATTCTCCTCTTTCATTTAATACTAATTTTGTAAGATCAAATTTTTCAAGTTGTAGTACTTGATTACCAATCATATAATCGTTACATGACATTAATATATCAATAGATAATAATTTAGATATTTTATATGTATATAAAATATCTAAATTTAAATAAATATAAATAATTTTAATAAGGATCTAAAAATATTTCTTGATTAATTGGACTAGATGTTAATTTATTAATTTGATTCTTTTCTTGAAATACACAAATAACCCAAACTATTAACATTACTAATAATGGTAATTTTGGAGATATTGTTTTTTTAGGTTTTACAGGTTCAATATATATAGAATCAAAAATCATAACTAAATATATTAAAACACCTGAAAAAAAAGCAATTAAATATGAATTAATAAACATTATTAATATTAAATTATATATATTTTTTATATAATTTTTATATAATCGTGATATATTAATTTAGAAAAATGTTGACAATTATAATTATATAAATTCATATCTTTTTTTATAAAATAATATTTATATAAAAAATTTTTTATATCTATATCATTTATATTATTATAATTAATAGTTGTTGCATTTTCCCATTTTTTTATAAATTCTTTAGATTGTAATTTCATATTATCATTTATATTAAATTTTTTTATTCTTATTATTGAATCTATATTTTTCCCAATAAATAATTTAAATAATGTTTTTGGTTTTTGATTAGTTGGACTAAAATCTATAGTATAAATATTACTATAATTATTATATAGAACGACAATATGATGTTGATTTATATGAGGATAAAAATTAAGAATTGGAGATTTAACTATTTGTAATTTAAAACTTGATGTTAAATTTAAAAATAATAATAAAAAATATTTATACATATTATTATTATTATTATTTAACAAAATTTTAAATAAATATTTACACGTGATAATATTTATTTTTAAATTTATCAGTTTTAATATTTTTTATTGAATTAATATTTGGATCTTCTGATAATTTTATAGATATTTGTGATTGTTTTAAATAATTATTTACATCTACTGTATTAATTGAATTTATTTTTGGTTCATTTGAATAAAATAATGATCTCATATTTGATTTATTACTAAAACTATCTATTATTTTTAAATTAGTATTTTTATAATAAGGAACACTTTCACTATATAGTTGTTTAGATTCAGATTCTTTTTCAGATATTTTTTCAGATTCTTTATAAGATTCTTTATAAGATTCTTTTTCAGATTCTTTTTCAGATTCTTTTTCAGATTCTTTTTCAGATTCTTTTTCATGATAATTAGCGGTATTATTATTTATTTCACTAAATTGTGTATTTTTTTCTTCAATTATAGATTTATTTATTATGTTAGATGGTTTTTCATCATTTACTTTTTTTAAAATATATGGTGGATTTTTTATTGATTTTTCTGAACTTGAAATTAATGGATCATTCTTTAATAAATTTATAATTTTTTCTACTTTATTAGATTCATTTTCTTTATTAATCATTTTTGATAAAATAGATTTATTATGTTCACTTATTGTTTTTTCAAAATTTTCTTCTATTTTAACATCACTTTGTAAATATTCATTTAAAATATATTGTAATGGTAATAATTTACGTATAGATTCACTTATTGCTGTTTTTATTGTTTCTAAAGCATCACGTTGATTTTTTTTAATATCATATAATGGATATTTATCATAAAATAAATAAGGATTATGATAAAAAATTTTTGCACTTTCAATATATGATGTATGGATAAAATTTTTAAAATCAATCTTTTTGGGAATTTTTAAAGTATGTTTTTTTTCTGGAGGTGTATTTGTCAATATCATGATATTTGATTTTATAACTGCATTTAATAATTGGGGTAATAAATCACTACAATTTGATTCTTTTAATATTCTTTTTATTTCTGGTTCTATTATTATATCTGTCCAAAATGGAACTTGTTTTAAAAAACTCTGAAATATTTTTAATTCATCATTTTCTTTAGCTATTTTACTAGCTTCATCATATAAAGATTGTATTCCATCATAAATAAATGGAGATAAAATATTAATTAATTGTAATGTATATTCTAATTTAGTTTCAACTAAATAATTCATATTAATATCTATAAAGATAAAAAACTTTATTATTAAACTAATTTTTTTATATATTATATAGAACAAAAATTTATAATATAAATTTTATCTTTACAATAATTATAATGTATAAAAAAAAATATTTAAAATTAAAATACTTACAACAATATGGTAGTGCAATGATGTGTGGACAAAATATTTGCCCAATATGCGATGAAGAGAATGATAGTGATTTACATAGACTAATTATCTTACCATGTTGTGGTAATTTGTTATGTTTAAAATGTATTAATAATATTTGTGATATATATAATAATGAAGTTATTGGACATTATGCTAATTATAATGATGATGCTGATCAATACATTGGACATTTACAAATACCATCATGTCCATTTTGTAAAGAAAAATTAGATTGTTCAAAGACAGATCATAATTTTATTCAACATGCATTTACTGTACAGCCTGTACATCATGTCATACTAAATAGAGCTAAATTAATAGAAATTACTGGATTAACTGAAGAGGAGTTACAACAGATTGATTATCTAAATTTAAATGATCAAAATATTTCACAAATTGATGATAATACTTTTGCAGGATTATCAAATTTAAAAAATGTTATTTTAAGAAATAATAAAATTACAAATATTACTCATTCTACATTTAATGGATTAACATCTTTAAGGGCTTTAGTTTTATCGGACAATCATATTAATAGTATAGATATAAATGCGTTTCATGATATTAGAACTAGTCCAACAATCCATATAAAAAATAATCCAATACAAAATCCAATAATTAATAATAAAAATATAAATTTTAAATTAAATTAAAATAATGATTGTGTTTTTGTATAATTTCCAGGAAGATATCCATTATTAGTTATACCAAGAAGACTTAAAGTTTGAACATAAATTGAAACATCATTTTCTTTTTTATTTTTAAAAAAGTCATCTTCATCTTGATATTTTTTTTCAAATAATAAAACAACATTTAATAATAGAGGAAAATTATTAGGAACAATATTTACTGATTTTTTTTTTGATTTTGGATAATTATAAATTAATTCAATATGAAAATTAATTCTAATTTGATTTTCAATTTGTTCTTTACTAATTGGATAAACATTTTTAAAAACAAATGAATTATGAGATGTTGCAATTGAATTCATTATATTTATAAAATATATCCCAAATTTAATTATATCATCTTCTTTTAATTCTAAATGTTTTGTTTGTTTTAAAGATGGATTAAAATAAATTATATGACTTTCTTTATTGGATTTATTAATTGTATTTTCTAAAATAGTATTAATAATAGATATACTTGAATTTTCTAATAAATTATTATAATTATTATATACTGGATCAAAATTTGTACTAATTGGATAAAATTTAGGAAACTTTATTAATACTTCATTATTTTCTTCATTTATTTTATTTATTTCATTTATTTCATTTTCTATAGAATTAATATTTTGTCGATTATTTAAAAATGATGATAATGATATATTATTTGTAATATTAGATAAAATTAAATTTTTTGATATGTCTATATTTTTATTAGATATTGTTGTATCTTGGTAAAAATTTTCATTTTTATTATAAAAATTTAAATATATTAAAAATAAAATTATTATTATTACTATTACTATCATATAATATTTGATAGAAAAAAATATATTTATATATTATATTATTATAATATATTATATGGAAAGTAAATTTTTAAATGATATCCAAAAAGCTCCTTTTTTATTTCTAAATGATCATCCATGGGATTATTTTTCTCCAATTTCAAAAGTGATTGATAATTCTCAAGTTAATAATATTTGTGATGATGATACTTTTTACGCCACTTTTATGTCTGAACTAAATATTCAATATTTAAATACAATGATAAAAAAAACAGTATATAATAATAATTGTAATAATTATATTATTACAGATCAAAAAAAAGAACATATGATTCAAATTATGAAAGGTATATATAATGATAATGCCCAACATTTAAATTTTGATCAAAAAAAACAATTTAATATATTAAATAAATTAGTAATAGATTATTGTGTTGATACTATTTTAAAAGAATTAAATATAAGATATAAATATTTTAAAGATAAATTTGGACCATTAGAACTTTTACCTCCACCAATAAGTACATCTATTGCGGGTTCAAAATCTTTTTTACCAAAAATTTCATCTAAATATAAAATTGAAGATATTTATAAAAATAATAAAAGTAATCTAGAAATAATTGATAATATAAATGAAACATCATATAAAAAAATTTATAATAATAATGAAAATGAATATGGAAACATTTTATTAACTAATGATAGAAACAATATGTTTTTAGATAATAAAAATATAACTGATAAGAATATAAAAACAGATTATTATTATCAACCACGAACAACGCCAGGAATTTTTGATGATGATATTTTTTCATCTCATCAAATTATAAAAAAATAATATAAATTTTTAATTATAATTAATTATAATTAAAAATAGTAAATTTTTTGATTAAATAAATATTTAAGCATTAAAATTTTTAGCATATATAAATATTGTACCTCTTGTAGATATTAAATCTGTTGGATCATCATATTCTTCAGAATTAAATATTAATTGTTGAATAACTGGTTCTGGAACAGATGTTGTTAATTGTAATGTTTTTGGTGCATAAATAAAATAATCAGCAGTAATTGCATTATCAGTTTTTCTAATAATTGCAGCAGTTCCAATAACAATTTGTTCTAAACCATTATCTTTTAAACTTGTTTCATCATTTGTTGTTTCTAATGAAACAACAGATCTTAAATATAAAATATCATTTTGAATATTCATTGTATCTTGAAAGTCAATTGGATTTATATTAATTCTTTCATTTCTTAATATATGTGCTGGTATTTGTTCGAATTGTGGTATTGGAGATACTAAATATTTATAATCATTATTAACTGCTAATGTTCTTCTAGGAACATGGAATATTAATACACCATTTGTATATATGACCTCTTGAGTTTTTGGTACAAACATTCCATTCTCTAAATATACCTGAGATTGAGATATGGCTGATTCTAAACTAATAGGAATCATATTTTTATTATTATATGATGATGGTAATCTTAAGGTTAATAATGGTGTTGCGACTACGCGATTTGAAATAACTGGAAAATTAACAGGATTAGCTGTTCCATAAGTTCCAAATATAGGAGTTGTTGAAACTACAATTGGTCTAAATGAAAAAGCAGCAATTAATCTTTTTAAAATAACACCTTCGTCACCAATATATAATAGATCAGGAGCATCATACATTGAAATTTTACATTCATCAATTGCAGTAAAAAAATCATTTCCAACACAATCATAAAATCTTCCAGATCTCAAAGCCAATACATTATTCCATAAATTATTTTGTAAATTACATCTTAATTTAATATCTTTTAATGGAGTATCTGCAGAACAAACAATATCATTAGCATCATTAATCATATGATATAATAAATTTATATCAGCCATATTATTTAATTGTTCTTTACTGTATTTAGATTTAATAATATATGCAATATTAGTATATAAGAAATGTTCTTCAAATAATTTAATTTTTGGTATAAACATTGCAGCTATAACTGGATGGATTGCACATGATGTATTATGTCTTTGAGGATCATATTTACTATGCATAACTTCTGGTGGACAGTCTGAATATTGCATTGATTGTAAGATAACTGAACTATGAGTTCCTCTAGTCATTGTATACATTTTAATAATCTCTTGGACAACTGGATAATCAGAATCTTTAATTATCAATCCTTCATTAGAATAGACATCTCCAAATAATTGAGCCATATTTGTATTTGGTAAAAGAACACCTTGTTCTTCTGATGGTAATCTTGAATTTATTAGTTTTTGATATTGTTTTGTAAATTCATTAAATTCAATATCATCTAAATCATATTTTTCTTTATATCTTTTAGATTCTTTTAATACAATATGTAGAGGTAAACCTTTTGCACCAAATTTTTTCTCAATTAATTTAGCAAATTTTAAAGCTCTACTATTTATTTCATTTAATTTTTCATAAAAAACTTCTTGAATTTTATCTAATAAATTGTCATCATTATATTTTTTTCTTAATTCGATAATAGTACTAGTTGGTATTTTTCCTCTAATACCATCTTTTAATAGTCTTTTTACTTGTTCAGTTACTGCATTATTATTATTATCTTCTTCAGGTCTACGATTACTATTAGACATTTATTATATATAATTAATATAGACAAATTTTTTTTAATTTTAAATTATATTTCATTTAAACTATATATTTTTTTATAATATATATTTCTCATAAAAAAATTGTTAAATATATTTATAGCAATAATAACATAATAATTATAAATGAATACTATTTGGTTAGATAAGTATCTGCCTAAAAAAATATCTGATATTATCGGACATAAAGATATTATAACAACAATATGTGAATGGTTAAAAACATATGATACAAATAATAAATATTCATCAATTATTATATCTGGTATACATGGTATTGGTAAAAGTATAATGATTAAATTAATATTAGAAGATTTAAATTATAATATAATAAATATATCATCTACAAATATTAAAGATAATAAATTATTAAATAAAATTTTATTAAATGTTAATAATTCAAAAATTAATAGTATAATAACAAATCAAAAAACAGCATTAGTTATTGATAATATTGAGAATATAACATTATCTAAAGAAAAAGAAATGTTATTAGATCTATATAAAAATAATGATAAAATAAAAAAAATACCTATTATTTTTTTAACAAATGAACAACATTCTAAATTAATATCCGATATTAAAAAAACATGTTTTGAAATTAAATTAAATTATCCAACTATTGATGAATTTGTTTTTTTCATTAAAAAAATATGCACTAATGAAAATATTAATATTAATGATGAACAAATTTATATAACAATTATTAAATTTACTCAATATGATGTTCGAAAATTAATATTTATTTTACAAGATTTTAAATTAACATTTGGTTCACAATTAATTGATATTGAAAAATGTAAATCATTATTTCAATCATCACAAAAAAAAGATAAAGATATAAGTTTATTTGATGCAACTAGAGAATTATTAAATAATTATAAAAATATAGATAAATGTTTAAATTATTATGAAAGTGAAAAAGTCTTATTACCTCTTATGATTTTTGAAAATTATCCAATAAATTTATTAAATAGAAATTATATAAATAATGAAAATTTATATAAAACAATTAATAATATATCAAATGCAATATCTATTGGTGATGTTATTGAAACTAATATATATACTGATCAAAATTGGTATTTACAAAGTTTACATGGTTTTTATACATGTGCTGTAACAACATATGAATTATCAAAATATAATTTAAAAAATAAAAATTATAATGTTATATTTTCTAGTGATTTAAATAAAACATCTATTAAAAATATTAATAAAAAAAATATAGCTATTATTCAACAAAAAATTAATAAAAATATAAATGATATTTTATTACTAAATAAAATGATATATTATTTATTAAAACGAGAAAAATATATTAAAATAAAATTATTTTTTAAAAAACATAAATTAATGAATAAATATTTAGAAACTATTTTAAAAATTGATAAAACTATTGAAAAAATAAATATATCGCAAAAAATTAAAAAAATAATTGATATAGTTTAATTAAAAATATTATAATAATTTTTTTTTTATTATAATAAAAATTATCTATTTATATCTTATATGGCATATTTCGAAAATAACAGTGAAAATAATAATGACAATTATTATTATTTAAGTCAAGAACTTATCGAATCTCCTGAACATTATGAGACACCATTACAACAACCTGAATTACAACAACCTGAAGCTAATAATTTAAATATTCAACAACCAGAAAATCAACATTTTGAAACTACAGCTTCTAATATTATATATACACCTAGTAATATTATAGATACTCCTAGTAATATTGTTAATACTCCTAGTAATACTACTAATGATATTTATAATATCATATATACTAAAAAAAATAAAAAAAATTGGTGGTTATATATTTTATTATTTTTTTTAGTAGTTTCATTAATAGTATATTATTTTATTGATAATAAAAAAATAAATATTCCAATGAAAGGTGGTTCTTTAATATCAGCAACATTATCTCCTACATCTAGTCAAACAATTGGTTCAACATTTATGTCTATTAATAAACATTTTTATAATTAATTTTGTTAAAAATTTAATAATTTAATTTATACTCTTATATAAATTAAATTTATATTTTATATTTTATATTATAAATATGTTATTATATTTATATAGTTATGAGTAAAAGTTGTAAAAGTAAAAATTGTGAAAGTCATATTTATAATTTTAATAAACATAAATATAAAAAACATATATATTTTAATTCTAGAATGTATAATAAATTTAAAAAAACATATTTTAAATTGACATATAATCAATTATTAATTTTAGATGCTCTATATGAAGATGGTGGAGTTAATAAAAAATATTTAGATTCTAACAAAAATTTAAGATATTCAGAACATTTTGGTTTATTAAGTTTTAATCATACAAAATTAGATAAAATTATTGTTTCTGCAAATACTAATAGAGAAGATCAAAATGATATTGAAATTTTATTACCAACTGATTTACGAGAAATAAAAGATTATGAATATATGTTTCATACACATCCAGCAACACCTCTCCCAGGTTCTAGAATTAAAGATGGTGTATTATATGAATTTCCATCTATATCAGATATATTTCATTTTGTTGATCATTATAATTTAGGAGCAACACAAGGATCTCTAGTAATTACACCAGAAGGTATATATATCATTATTGTAAAAAATAATATTAAAAAAATAAAATATGAGAATAATAAAAAAACATATAATGAATTAATTAATGGTGCATTTCAAATACAAGATAAAGCAATAGAAAAATATGGTTCAGATTTTTCTTTAGAAAAATTTTATACTGAAATTTCTTATGATGACTCTTTCTTAAAATCATATAATGAATTAATAAATATATATTTTAATGATAGTATTAAAATATATTTAAAACCTAGAAAAAAAGATAAAAAAACAAATAAATGGATTATTAATAGTTTAATCTTACCTGTCATTCCATATGAATTAAAATAATATAAATCATTTAAATAATTTCTATTTATAATTTATAAATGAATTATAGTTTATTTTCAGGAATTTTATTATTTGTTATTCTATATATTACAATATATATTAAATTTTTAAAAAAAAATGAAGGTTTTGAAATTAATGGTTTAACAACTGAATCTGTTATTCATGGTAATAGATATTCTGGTATATGTTCTAAATTATGTTGTTTTAGTGGATGGCCAAATAGTATTATAATAAATGATAAAAATGTTTCACAAAGTGATATTGGAACTAAATATGATACTACAAACTATAATTGTAATAATGGTTTTACAACAGGATGTATATGCAATAAAAAAATTTAATACTTTTCCTACTCTGGAACTCGCATTTTTTTAAAAAATGGATCATATAATAATATATCATTCGGTGTTGTATATTTTAAATCTTTTATTTTATATAAATCATCAAACTCTACTAATATTCTACCTCTTTCAGATATATGTTTACCTTTTCTAATACTAGGTGGAATAATTCTATTCACAAAATCTGTTACTTCTTTTGGAACATTTGGCTTTCCATCTGTATCACATGAGAAAAAATCACTAATAAAACCCTTTGAAACTAATGTATTAAAAAAATAATGAACATCATAAAATTTATGTCCTTTTGCTTTTATATTAATTTTATTTGTCCAATCAGCATCAACTTTTGCATTTTCTACTAATCCTGGAATACATGCAAAATCAAAATCCCATATTTTGCATCTAACACCTGTATTTGGAACAAAATATTCTTTCCCATTTATTGTATATTTATAAGTATTAAAATTTGATCTTTGTGTAATCTTTTTAATTAATATATTATTTGCTTTTAAATCATTATGTCTGAATGTAGGATATTTTGCCTGAATAATTGCTAATCCTGATAATATCTGAAAAAATATAACTTTCCATTCCTTTACTGTTAATTCTGTATATTGTTCTCTTAAATATTCTAATAAATCTGAACCATCTGCCCATTCTGATATTAATATTGAAACATCATCATAAAAATCTCCATCTTCATATCTTTTTATAAAATTATCATATTTCTTTGAACCTATTATCCCATTCTTTGTTAATGTTATAAATGGATGAATTTTTGTATTAAATGTTGCAATCGGTAAAACTATATGAGGTGTTTGATTATTCACAACAAAATATGATAATACTTTTAACATCATTAATTCAGCATTTTCTGGTCTAGTTAAATCATTTATAGAACCATAATTTTCTTTTCTTGGATATGCAACTATTTTAACCGCATAATTAATAACTATCTCAGGATGATTTGGATCTGGTATTGATATTCCTTTAAATGTATGTCCAGTTGTCCCTGATTTAATATATAATAATTTCCCCCCTATTTTTTGTATAATATCTTTAAAACTTATTAATTTCTTCTGAAAAATATCTCTTATATCTTTACTTTTTTTATTCTCTGAATTTTCTGAAATTTGATCAAAATCAAACATCGGTTCTAAATCTGTTCCTTCTAATAATAATTTTATAAATTCTATTCTCTCAGTAATACGATTAAAATTATTTTGTTGTTTTGTTAAATATAATTTTTGCATTTTAGTATCATTATCATTTATAAAATCACTCATTGATATTAATAATATTATATCTTTATAATATTTTTTTAAATTAAATTTAAAAAATATAATTTTAGATTAATTATTTTAAAATTTATAAAATATATTTTTTCTAATAAATTAAAATCTATAATATTTATAATTATGTCAAAATTATATTACAAATATAAAATGAAATATATTAAAAATAAAATAAACTATCTTCAACAATATGGTAGTTCCATTATTGATATTTATGATGATAATGTTGAAGAATTAATTAAAGATGATATTAAAGATGATAATTATATAATTAATAAAACACTTAGTCCTAAAGCAAAATTATTAAATTATGTAGATGAGATATGTTCATTATCAAAAAAACAGATATTGAATCAAATATCATTTAATGATTTTATTGATAATAAAGATATAGATATTCAAGAGGTCGATAATTATAATATATTTTATTCACAAATATATTATAAAATAAAAACAAGAAATGATTTTACGATTATACGACCAGTTTTAAATGTAATTTTAAGTGATATTATAAAAAGATTAACGAATCATAATTATTGTTTTTTTTATGATAATGAATCTGAAAAATGTAATCGTAATATTTATTGTTCTTATGACAATATAGATAAAAAATGTAATTATGAAAAAAATACTGGATTATCTTTTAGAGAAATAGAAAGAAAAAAAGCTTTCCATAGAGAATTTGAAGATATCGGTTTAAAAAGAAATTTTGCAAAACAACATGAATTTTACATATATAAATATGATCATACAAATAAAATAATTATACGAGATGTAGAGAGAAATATTTTTAAATTATTAAATACATTAATAGATGAAATAAATAGTATATATGAATTATGTCCATATATTGAATCAATAATGGTAATATTAAATTATATTATAATAATTTCACAAATAGGATATAAAAATATGGAATCACCTGAAATAATTAAAAAATCATATTTAGCTATTAATTATTTATCTAAAAATAGTTTGCCATTCTTAGAATTATTATTAAATAAATTTGATGAAGGTGTAATATTATTCCCTACTTTTACTAATTTAGGTTATGATTATTTCCTAAAAATGGGTGATATTCCATTTTTTATAGTAGGGATGCAAACACAAATACATAAATATGCACATGTTAGTCAAATGTCTCCAATATCCTATTTTTATCATGATATTATTCATGCATTCCATTATTATAATCATACTATATCTAGAATTGACAAAGGATTTAATATTATTCAAAGTAATATGAATAAAATGATTATATATCAAATTAGTAATATGTATTCATCTATAAATGAATCATCAATATTTTATAATGAATTTCATCATGATAATAAAGATGAAATGAATTTTAGAAAAAAATTATCTAACAATATTAAATTAATATTATTTTTTCTAATTCATGAAGAAAATATAGGCTATCATGATTTAAATAATTTTTATGATAAACTCCAAAAAAAAACTTATCATACTAATTATACTAATGAATATATTATATCTAGTAAAATTTTAGAAGAATATAAAAGAGATTTTAAATTTGAAACAGATATAGATATAATACAAAAAAAATATTATACAGATGAGCCAATAGATATTTTTAGAAAAAATCTAATGTTAGCAATATTAACATTACAATATATTATTAAAAATATGTCTATTGATATTAAAAATATAAATGATAATATCAAAAAATGGAATAAGAATGAATTATTAGATAATGTTTTTGGTGATAAAAAAGATTATTTAATTGATCCAAATACAACTTTTACATATATTGATGATTATCAAATATCAATATACTTGGATTTAATAAGACAATTAGATATTATTGATTATAAAGATATATTTTCTGAAATTATTGATTTAAAATCTTATACTGAACGTAAATATATACCAGTTTATGATATTCTAGTCGAAAATATTAATAAAAAGGATGAAACATTTTTAAGAAATACACGTTCAATATTAGTAAAAACAATCATTAAAATAAGAGATTATAATATGATTAATATAATTAATATTTTTTTTGATAAAAAACCTAATGAAGAAAAAATAGAATTTATATATGAATATATTACAAATTTATATTTAGGTATTGAAAAAAAAACATTATTATTCATAGAATTATGTAATTCTATGAAAACAAATCAATTCAATATCAATATAGAATTAATAGATAAAATTATATTATATTATAAAGATTTCAATACAATTTCTAAAATATTAACTGAAATAATAAAACAAATTATTGAAATATAATTATTAAATTATAAATTATTATTTATTTACAATTAATTATATATTGATAATCTTCAGGATCAATTATTTCAATTTCTTTAATTTCATTCTTTTTCATTTTAATATATTTATCTATAGTATTCCATGTACCTATATACTTTTGAAATAAATTAACTACTCCATTTTCTATCTGTTTTATAGTTAATTCTTTATCTATTTTACTTTTTAAATTAATTATAAATGTTTGCCAAATTTTTGATCTTAAAATTAATTTTATCAATTTAAAATTTCTATAATATATTAGTTTTTTAATTTTATTAATAATTTCATTTTCTTTATCATAGTTTTGAATAATATGATTTATATCAGATATTTGCAAATCATGTTTTATTAAAAAATATTCTATTTCTTTATGTAATTGATTTAATAATGTTAAATCAATTAAATCATTTATATCAATATTAATTATTTTATTACAATTTTCTAAATATTCTCTATAATTTTTTGGTAAATTTACAAATTTTTTAGATTCCATTATATTATTATTATATATATAATATAATTATTATTTTTTATTATTTTATATCAAAGTATATAAAATAATATATTTTTAATATATATATGAATATTAATAATTTTAATAAAATAACTATAAATCATAATAATTCTACTTTTATTATTGAACCAAAACAATTATTTTATGTATATTCTAATGAAAAATTATTTAAAATTGTAGTCATGTTTAATATATCTATGATAACAGATGATAATATTATTTCATGTAATATACCATATTATATGTCTGATGGTCATACTAATTATTTTAGAGCAAATATGTTATATCCTTTTAATTTATTTAATAATATAAAGAATCCATGGACTCATAGTTATGTTGAAAATATGTTAATAAAAACATCTCTAGTTAAAAATATCAATATGGAATTATTTAATGAATATATATTAAATGAAACTAGAAAAAATCTTATAGAATTAGAAAAAACATCAGAAGAAGCTGATGAATTAATTACAAAAATTAAAAATTCTGAAATGAGATTAATTTCTATTCTTTCTAGAATTAATAATTTATTAGATTTTTTAATAGCAATAAATGTAGAATTAATAATTAATGATGAAATAATTGATAATAATATATTTCGACCAAATTATATAGAAGGTATAGAAAGATATATTGGAATAAATGAAATAGCAAAATATTCTAATAGAAAAGATATTGGAATTGAAGATGATTTATTTAGAAAACATCTTTATTTATTTTTAAATTCATATGCAAAAAAATTTATTGAAGCAAGTTTATATACTCTTGAAAAAATTATTTTAGAACCTCAAGATATTAGTATAATAGATTTTAATAATATGTTAAATTTTTGTAATCCTATACGACGACAAATATCACCAGAAACACAAGAAAAATATGATAAATATGTAATATTATCAAGATTTATATATGATATATTTACACAAAAATTAGTTGGACAAGATATTGGAAAATTCAATAGAACATTATTTGAATCAGAAATTATTACTCTTGATAATAATCTATTATTATTTCATGCAAGTTGTCGGGAAGAATTTAAATGTGATTCAGATGATGAAACATATGGGGGATATAAAAAAAAATATTTGAAATTAAAAAATATAAATAAGCAAATTGGAGGTTATGATAATTTATTGATACATATTAGTGGTCCACAAGGAGCAGGTAAAACAACATTAGGTAGTAAATTAAAAAAAAAATATAATGATAAAATTTATTTTAAAGATATGGATGATATATATTATAAATTTAATAATCAAGATAAAATAAAAGATTATCAACAATTTATTAATTATATTATTAAAAAATATAATGATAAACCTTTAATTATCGCAGGATTAACTGCAGAAAGATGTCAAGAAGATATGAATGATGAAGATGAAACTTTTTTTACTATTGATACACAATATAAATATCTAATAGATATTGGTGAAACTGATATTTTACGACAAAGATTTTTAAGACAAGTTTCTAGATTATATGAAAGAAAAGATATATATTTTAATTCTTGGTTAAAAGATAATGAAAAAATGCAAAAAAAATTTTTTAGATTTGTTAATTTAAATAAATGGAAAAGTAATAATTTTGCTTGTAATGATATTCATATAAAACATGGATATAAATTAACAAAAAGAAATGATATATTTAATCAAATATCTGAATTAATTGATAATTATTTATAATTTATTTCTCTTCTATAACTATATGACTTTTAAAATAAATATTCTTTTTCTGGATAAAAATTATCTATAAATATTTAAAATATAAAAAAAATATTCTTTCCCTGGATAAAAATTATCTATAAATATTTAAAATATAAAAAAAATATTCTTTCCCTGGATAAAAATTATCTATCAATATATTAATGTATAAATATTTAAAATATAAAAAAAAATATTTACAATATGGAAAAGGATACGGAGAATTATTATCTAAAATTGAAGAACATACACCAAAAATAGATAGTGATAATTTTATTACTATAATACATACAACTACTTGTGATTTTAATTTGAAAGATTGTGATGTAATTTCTTATATTATATCAGAAACAAATGATAAAGCTAATTTTTATAGGATACACCCCCCACTAATTGAAAATCAATATATTCTTAAAAAATTAGATATATATATAGAAAATGTAACTGGATGGATACCTACATTTATAGAATTATTTAAAGAAAATAATATAGAATATGATATTCATAATGATAATTCCACAAAAACATTAATAATTACAGATCTTTATAAAGAATTATTAAAAATAATATCTGATTTAATTATAATAAATAATTATAATAATAAAACATTAACAATTACAAAAAAAATAAGAAAAACTATCGAATTTAATAATATTGAATATAAACATTTTATTGCTATCAATTTTAATGATATTGAAGCAAATATATATATTGATAGTGATAATATAATTAATTTATCTTTTGAACAAAATAATGAGAAAATTATTGGATATAGTGAAATTATCTTTGATATTTTTGAATCTTATATAAATGTATATGAGGGAAGAACTACTAGTGAAATATGTTATGCGATTTATAAATATTTACCACTAATTATTGCAAATATTACAAGACTAAAATTTTATACATAATAACAATATGAGATAAATTTTTATCTTTAATGAAAATTTATCTCATATTGTTATTATGTATAATTTTTCGATAATAAATAATCATGAAATTAAATTATCATGTAATGTACCATATTATACACCCAAAAAAAATGGTTTGGGTCACTTAAAATTAAACGTATTAAGACATTTTTATAAAAATGTCTTAATAATATTATTAAAATTACAATATTCAATTAATTTATAAACTTGATTAGTTAAATCTTTATTTTGTTTATATGTAGAAACACGAGAATAAATAATATTAACACAATTAAACGATGGTAATGGTTTTCTTAAAAATTTATAAACAGATTCTTCATTATAATCATAATTACCATTAGGTAATTTATTATTAATAATTTTACGTTTTAATATATTATGTAAAAGTTGGTCTAGTTATACCTAATATTTTTAATACTTCTTCAGATTTCATATTATTTAATAATATATCTTTTATTTTTAAATATAATTTTAATAGTTTTTAATACTTTTTCTACCCTGAATTAATTAATAATTATTTATAATTTATTTCTCTTCTATAACTATATGACTTTTCAAATAAATAAATTTTATAAATTAACTATAAATCATGATTCTATAAATTATGTGGCTGAACCAATACAAATGTATCATGTTTTTATAAGAGAAAATTATTTATCTCATATTGTTATCATGTATAATTTTTCTATAATAGAAAATGATATTTTGAAACTATCATGTGATATACCATATTATATGTCTGATGGTTGGACAAATCATTTTAGAGCAAATATGTTATATCCTTTTTATTGTTTCAATAAACAAACTAGTCAAAATACTCCAAAAACTAATGAATTTCATGATAATGTATTGATAAAAAATACTCTTGTTGAAAATATGAATATTTCTATATTAAATGAAGATATACTTGATAAAACTTTTTATATGTTAATAAATAAATTAAGAATGTCTCCAAAAAAAACTGCTCAATCTATTAAAACTATTATTGATAATAGTTTAGAACAAACTATTGACTTATATTCAGTTCTACCAAGAATTATGAATTTATTAAATTTCTTAATAGCTATCAATGTAAAATTTATTATTAATAATGAGTTTGGTGATAATATTATTGATTTTAAAATATTTCGACCTAATTATCAACATTCTTTAGAAAAATATACAGAAATAGATATTAGTGAACCATCTACATATCCTAATGGAAAGAGTTCTACAAATCAAGATGATGTTTTTAGAATATATTTGTATTCATTTTTTAAATTACGTGCAAAAATGTTTATAAAAGCTAATTTATATACATTAGATGAAATTATTTTAGAACCAATAATATCTGATATAGATAGTTTTAATGATATGTTAAATTTTTGTGAAAATGATAATATAACAGAAAATACTAGAAATAATTATGATAATTATATATTATTTTCTAATAATATTTTTGATATTTTATCAATAAAAATTAATAAATGTTTAGAAGAAAATACTCTTCTTTCCGAAGAAGAATTAATAATGTTATCTGAATTTAAAGCTTTATTTAGTGAGAGACAATATTCTTGGACAGTTGAAGAAGATCTACAAGGATTTAAAAATGCATCTTGTAAAATGTCTGGAGCTGGTAAATATAGATATTTTAAAAATAAATATAAATATCTAAAAAAATCTTTATTCTAGTTCTTGTATAAAATCAATTAATTCAATAATATTTTTTGTTAATTCCATTAATGGTTTAATATCATCAATATTATAATAATTTATAATATCACCATAACCCATATTTGTGTCTGTAATATGTAATCTGTTAGTTTTTGATTCTAAATATATTTTATACATATCTAGGAGATGTTGTGATGCATTAGATGGATTATTCATACCCATTGCCATATTATTACAATATTTATAATTATAATAATTTATATTATAATCTTGTTTTCCACATATATCAAAAATATCATTAATTAAGTCATAAATTTTATTTTGTTTAGTGGTAAACCAATATGTAAAAATATTTTGATTTCTAATATTTTTAGAATTACAAGATTCTTGCCAAGATTTTTTTTTCTGAAAAATTTTAAAATCATTGCAAAAATCATCATAATTAACAATATAATATTCTTTGGATTTTAAATTTATTTTTTGTATTCTTGTAATAAATTCAGAATTCTTAATATGTTCAGGTAAATTATTTACTTTAGGAATGAGTTCTTCAAAAACATAATTTATTAAAGGATTTAATTCTTGACCAATTACATATTTTTGAATCCATATATAATCATCTGTTATTTTATTATATTTATTTAATAAAAGTTCTTGGTTTTCATTTTTTATTGATTTTAACATTTCTATTGTAAATATATATTTTTTTGGATCCATACCATTATATTCATAACGAAAATCGATACTACAAGTATAACCATTACTAAAATTATTACAATAAGTATTGTAATATCCATAATTAAATGTCATTGTATTTTGTGAATTAAACATTTGTAAAATTCTTAATAGTTTATTATCTTGTTCTTTTTCGTATTGTTTTTTTAATTTTTCTTCATATTCACGTTTTTGTTTTTCTAATAATTTTTTTTTAATTTTATCTTTTAATAATTTTTTTTTATTTTTTTCTTCAAGTTCAAATTTCTCTAATTTACTAATATTTGATGATTTTTTATCTTTTAAATTAGTAGAAATTTTATATCTATCAATTGCATCTTTTAAATTTCTATTTGGTATTAAATTATTTTTATCAATAGGTTGTCTTGTAATTGGTGATATTGAATTTGGTAATCGTAAAATTGCATTTCTTTCATAAGTATATCCATCAGTGCAAATTACTGGATCTTCAAATATTTCAAATGTTATTGGACAAATAAATTCTTGATATGTATTCATCTTTATAATTAATATATTTTAATTAAAATATATTAATTTTTCATTTTTTTGTTATAAACTCTAATCTAATTCTTATCTATATCTTAACTATAAACTATATCTAAACTATTATCTCATATTCTTTTTTAAATTTATTCCTTTCATTTTCTTTTTCTGTTAATTTAATATATTTTATCTTATCCCATGAAAAAAATGGTTCTAAAAATTCTATCTCTGGGATAGCTTGCCAAAATTTATTGGCTAATTGAAAATCTTGACTAATTGTTTTTGGAAAATATTCTGGCAATCTTAACATTACTTTCTTATATTCTGATGGCAATAAATATGAACTTTGTATTGGTAAAACCATAAATAATTGTTGCAAGGGATGAATTAATTTACAATAATCATTTTCTCTAGGATATATATTTTCCATCTTTTCAATTTCCTCTTTATTCTCTAAAATCCATTGATATATATCTGAAACAAATGGTAATCTATGATGTTTAAAATAATATTTATAATCTGAACATTTATCAAAATAATAATATGATGTCCAATATAAAGTCTTAAAAAATCCATTAATTATATTAGAAATATTTTGATTAGAATAATAATGTTTATAATATTTATCTTTAGAATCTTCAATTTTTGTATTTTCTTTTCCTAATTCAAATAAATCTGGAATTTTAAACATTAAATTTTCAATATGATGTAATTCTAAATTATATGGATCATTATGACTACATGGTGGAATATATTTTCTAATATTATATTTAGTTCTAAAATATGTTTCTTCTTCAAAAGTTAAATATCTAAATAATGTTTTAATAAAATTATATGATATTTTTATCTTTGGTTTTGTTTCAATTAAAAATTCATATTCTTTTCCTGAATCTTCAAAAATTTCATTAAAACTTTCTTGATAACATCTTAACAATATTTCTAAACCTGATAAATTTTTCTTATGAACTGTTAAATTAACTGATGGCAAACATGGTAAAAAATCATTTCCTAATAAAAATCCCATAAAAATATAATCTTGAATAAATCTATCTTTATACAATTCTAAATTATTTAAATCGGTTAAACATTCTGTCATATCTTCATAAATACATTCTTTCATAGAGTCAATAGAGACAAAACAAAAATCATCATCAGATTTTATTTTTTGGAATTCAGTTACTTCTCTTAATAGATACATATTTGATGCTTCAGATGCTAGGGCTAAATATAATAAATCTGCATCTAATCCATATATCATTCTATTTTTTTTTTCATCAATATGTTTTTTAATATATTGGAGAATTTTATGTTCTCCTTCACCGGTGGTATTTGCAGATGAAAATATATATTTAATTTTATTAGAATTTAATTTATTATTTTCTTTTTTTAAATTTAAATAATTTAATATTGCATATGTTATTCGTGCCATAAATTCAGTTCCCGGAGTAATTGCTGAATTATTCCACATTTTTATATATTCCACATTATGTTTTTTTGCAATATTTTCTTTTATTTCATTATCTGCTATAGATTTAAATCTTCGTAATCGTTGATGTTTTATTTTTGCCATAGGTGCAACACCATCAATTGCTATATAAACTAATGAATTTGGATTTACATAATTTATAATTTTTTCAATATAAATAATTATTTCTTTTATCATTTTTTCTTCTAATTTTGTTGGATTTGTAATTAATAATGATTGATTTTCATTAAAAACTTTAAAACAAACTGGATGGATTAAACAATTTGCATCTAAAAATAACTCATTAATACAATTAATATTCTCATCACTAGAATTTAATTTCGAGAATACAAAATTTTTATTTGCATATTTAGAATACAATGAAACAAAAAAGCCTGGAACGCCCATTTTTAATTAATATTTATTATAATAAATATATATAAATATCAATTTTTTATATATGAAAATAAAAATTTTATCTTTCTATTATATATATATAATGTCAAAAGTAAGTGAATCATCGATAGATATTAATTTTGAGCATTCTGCTGATTTTTCTCAAACAACTGAAATGGAAACTAAACTTCGTGATATTTTAAAAAATAAATTTGGAGGCGATGATAAAAAAGAAAAATTAACCTCAGATGATGAAATGGATGGTGGAGATAATCGTAATTTTACTAATAGTATAAATGTTGATTCTGGATTAGTTGGAGGTATTAAAAAATCTCGTAAAAAAAGTTCTAAACCATCTAATAGTTCTAAAAAAGCTTCTAAACCATCTAAAAGCTCTAAAAAAGCTTCTAAACCATCTAAAAGCTCTAAAAAAGCTTCTAAACCATCTAGAAGCTCTAAAAAAGCTTCTAAACCAACTAGTTCTAAAAAATCTAAATCAATGAAAGGTGGTAAAATTGATTTGATTGGGGGTAAAAAAAAAGCATCTAAAAAAGCATCTAAAAAAGCATCTAAAAAAGCATCTAAAAAAGTATCTGAAGAAGTATTGAAAGAAGTATCTAAAAAATCTTCTAAAAAATCTTCTAAAAAATCTAAATCAATGAAAGGTGGTAAAAAAAAAAATTATAAAAAAGCATCTAAAAGTGCTCCAAAAAAAGAATCTAAAAAAAGTTCTAAAAAAGTAGATTCTATGTCTGTTAAAAGTTCTAAAAAAAGTTCTAAAAAAAGTTCTAAAAAATTAAAAAGAGAATTACCACCAGCATTAGTAGAATTTCAAAAAATTATCAAACATGTATCTGGTAAATTAGGGAAAGGTGGAAAAACTGCTATGAAAATTGCTTCAGTTTTAAAAAAAGAAATTGAAGCTAAAACTCCAGGTCTATCAGCTAGTGAAATAGCACAAAAAGCTATTAAATTATATGATGAGAATCCTAAAAAATATAAAGCTGAATAAATATAATAATATATAAAAATTTATTCACCTTTATATTTTTTAGTTATACTTATTAGTTATACTTATTAGTTATACTTAATAATTTAATTTTATAAATTATTAAATATTATTTTAATTTTCATATATTAAAACATTAAATTCATCTTCTTGATCATTATTACTTAAAACAATTTCTAAAACTTGTGGTTTTCTACCAATATCTATTATTTTATTAGCTTCAACAGTATTACTAATCGGATGTATAACATTATGAAATGCTTGAGAACTTGCAACATCTATTCTCCAAACTTTATTACTACATGTTGAATTAATATTTATTTTTAATTGAGGTGTATGACCAACAACTATTCCTTTTAAATTTAATAAATCTATTATAGGTTCAACCTCTTTTTTACATCTACTATCATCAATTGATAGATTTGGTTCTAAATTACCAAATATTCTAGGCCAAAATGGTGATATATTACCTGATAATAATTTCTCAATATATTCACTATCTTTTATATTAATAGAATTTAATAACCATAAACTTATTGTTTTATTAATAATATCTATTGATTCTATATTACTAATTTTATTGTCTTTATGTTTAATTGTTGTATCTATTAATCTATCTAATATTCCTGCATGAACAAATAAATATTTATCTATTATCATAGCTGATTGTCTAGTACATGCTAAAAATGTTGCTAAATTATGTTTATTATCAAATATTAATTTTTTAGATTCTAAATCAAATGCTTCTATTCGTTTATCAATTATATTATCTTTTTCTTTTTCCTGAAATTGTTTTAATCCTAAATATGATACATATTTCATATTTCCTAATACATTTAATATTTCATGATTTCCTAGTAATGAATATACAGCACAATCAACTTGTAATGCCATTAGATGTAATTTATGAAAAAAAAACAAAATCTCTAAATCAGATGCTTCATCATTATGTGTTTGATCTTTATTAATACAATCATTAGATAATGGACGACATCTATCTACTTGATCTCCAACTTGAACTACTATTGTTTTTTTTCCAATCCATTCATAATATTTAATACTTTCTTTATCTTTATTAATAAATTTTAATTCTATTGATTTATTAGTTTTATTATTAACTTTTTTAATAACTTTTGCAACTTTTAAACAATTAATTGCCAATTGTAAATCACCATGTATATCACCAATTGCTATTATTCTTTCAATTTTAGAACGATCACTATTTACTATTGATGGTAAATCTGGAAATTGTAATTGTGAACATTTATTACCACCATTTTGATTATTTGGTTTTAATAATATTTTATGTAATTTATATTTTTTCATTATAAATATCTTAGATATAATTTAAAACTTTATACATATTTTTTAATCTTACTATAATATAATTTTTCTGCTGTAATTGGATTATATATCATATTATCATCAGATATATTTTTAATATTATAATAGTTATTATATTTATTATTAATATCTTCTAATGTTATTGGTATTTTATTTATCCATTTATAATCATAATCTATTTTTTCTTTAAAAGTAGTATTAATATCTTGAATATCATATAATATATTTTTATAATGTTCAAATATTTTTTTATTATTATTTAAATAATATAATATTATTATACAAATTACTATTATTGTTATTAATATTTTTTCCATTACTATAATACTAGATTTTTAATACAATGCAAATTTTTCTTTTTCAAAACCATTCATATTTAAATATTTTTTATGAAATGTAAATTTATTATTTTCATTTTCATTTTTATTTTCATTTTCATTTTCATTTTCATTTTCAACTTTTATTTCACTATTTTCAACTTTTATTTCACTATTTTCAACTTTTATTTCACTATTTTTTATAAGTTCATCTATTTGTATTTCAGTACTTTTATTTATTATAGTTTTATTTATACCATCATTTAAATCAATATTCTTTATTATATCATTTTTTAAATCTTTTGGTATATTTTTTATTTTTTTCATAATATGTAATTTATTTTCAGGATCTATTTTTGAATTTAATATTTTAACTATTATCATTTTTTTTGATTTATCATCAATAGATTTTTCTATTATATTATCTATTATTTTTAATAAATATTTGTCTTTTAAATCTCTATTCATTATTCTATCTGTCATTTTTACAACATTATGGGGTTTCATATTACATTTATATAATTTATCTATTATTGAACTAGTTTTTAATGGATATTTATTTAATAATATCAAACCTGTATTAAATTTATGTTTATCAGATGCAATAGAATTAAATATTTTATCTTCTAATATTCTTCTATCATATTTATTTATATTTGGATTAACTAATAATTTATTAATTAATTCAATTTTATTATCTGATGTAATTTGAACACTATCTGTAATTTTATCTATAAATTTTTGTTCAACTAAATATTTTTGAGCTTGATATATTATTAATATAAACATAAATGTTAATATTATTCCTAAAGATAAATTTTTATAAGATATATAAAATATTAATATTAATAATAATATTTTGATTGGATAATTGTTAAAAAATAATAATATTTGTTTTGGTAAAAATGGTATTATAAATATTGAAAATACAACTATACCTATAATTATATATTTTGTCAATATTTTATTTTCAAGAAAATTATTTAACGTATTTTTTACAGTATCTAAATTCATTATATATTAATATAAGATAATATTTTATCTTAAATTTAATATAATTGAAATAAAATATTATTGTTATTAATATAACATTATAATAATAAATAAAATATTGACAAAATATATAATTATAGATAATAAATACAAATAAGTTTTTTACTGTCAGAACTTCATTATTAAAAAAAGAAGTTGAATCTAAAATATCAAGTGAAAAAAAAGAATTTGAATCTAAAATATCAAGTCTTTTAGCAAGTGAAAAAGAAAAAGCTATTCAGTTATATAATACAAATCCTACAAAATATAAAGTAAAATTTAATATTTTTTGTAATTCAGTAAATTTAATAATTTAACAAAAAATTGATATAAAATAATATTGTTATTAATATTACAATATTATAATATTATTTTATGATTTCTAGAAATGGTTATGTTATTAAAAAAAAATTAGTTAATCCTGAACTTGAAAAATTAATAAAAAATGATTTAATTGTTACTCCTGAACTTGCTACAGATTATAAAATTCCTCAATCTTTTAAAGTTTATCGTGAAGATAAAGAATTTTATTATTTGCCTAGATATTGGGGATTAGAAAATATTGATATTGAACCTGTTATTAAATTTAAATATAAAAAAAAACATATTGCAAATTTTAAATTTAAAGGTATTTTAAGAAATCATCAAATGGATATTATAAATACAATGATTGATATATTTTATAATAAAAAAACAAATAAATTAAGATCATGTGCGTCATCTATTATTTCTGTTCCAACAGGTTATGGAAAAACTGTTTTAGCAATATATATGATGTGTTTTATTAAGAGAAAAACATTAATTTTTTGTCATACTAAAAATTTATTTGATCAATGGATTGAAAGATTAACAGATTATATTGATGTTGTAAAAATAGGTGTTATTCAAGGTTCTATATGTAAAATAAAAAATTGTAATGTAGTATTATGTATGATTCAAACTATAATTAATAATAAAATTGATTATACAACTTTATTAAAACATTTTGATTTTGCTATTTATGATGAATGTCATCATATGAGTGCCCAAACTTTTTCATCTGTTCTACATATAATACAACCTCCTTTTTCATTAGGTTTAAGTGCTACTCCAGAAAGACAAGATAAATTAGAAAAAGTTTATAAATGGTCTCTTAATGAAATTGGATATATAATAAATGGAAAAATAGATCAAGATGTAAAAATACAAATATATAAATTTAATAAAACAAATGATAATAAATATAAAATGTTAGTTAATAGATATACAAAAAAAGCAAATATATCTCAAATGATGACAAATCTAACTGAAATAAAAGAAAGAAATGATTTAATAATAAAAATTATTCAAAAAACTTTAAATGAAGCAAATAATAGAAAAATAATTGTATTATCAAATAGAATAGAACATTTAAATAAATTAAAAGATATTTTAGAAATTTTATATCCTGGAAAAACATCTTTATATATTGGTAAAATGAAAAAAGATCAATTGAAAATTGCTGAAGGAAAACAAATTATTTTAGCTTCTAATAATATTGCTGAAGAAGGTTTGGATATATTTGCTTTAGATACAATTTTATTATGTAGTCCAAAATCTAGAATTTTACAGGCATGTGGACGAATTTTAAGAAGACAAAAACATCAATATGAAAATATACCTTTGATGATAGATATTAATGATATGTTAGGATTATTTAATGCAATGAATAAAAAGAGAATGACACAATATAAAGAAAAATATTTACAATCAGAAAAAAGTATATTAGAAATATATAAATATGATAATGAAACAGAATTTGAAATTAAATTTGAAACAAAAATAAATTATCAAGATAATAAAACTCCAATTGAAATAACAGATTTTATAGATATAAATCAAAATAAATATATGTTTGATTCTGATTCTGATTAGATATTTTATATATTATTTTTAATTATAAAATATCTATTTATATAATTTATATAAAATTATATAAATATAATTATAAATATAATTTATCTAAATTATATTTATATGGTATATAATTTAATATTTTATACAACATTAGTTAATAATATTAAAAATAAAACGATAAATAGTCTAGTTAATTATGATATAACTGGTTATAATTTATCAAATATTAATTTAACTAGTTTTGATTTTTCAAATTGTAATCTATCATTTGTTAATTTTACTGATTGTAGTTTAAATTCAGCAACATTATCATTTTGTATTATGGACTCCACTATATTTAATAGAACATATCTAAAAAATGCAAATATTCTTGATTGTAGTTTATCAAAATGTAATTTATCAACATCATTTTTAACTGGTTTAAACATTAATTCAAATATTTTTACAAATTTAATTTTAGGCAATGATATGTCTTTTAATGTTTTAGCTAATACATATATTAAAAGTGATTTATCTAATATAAATTTTTCATCTTTTAATTTAAATTATTCTATTTTTAAAGATTGTTCTTTTAATAATACAAATTTTTCATCTTCTACATTAATTTATACAGATTTATCTGGTTCTAATTTATCAAATGCTAATTTAAATAATACAAAATTAATAGATGCTTCATTAAATAATACAATTTATCGTAATAATAATAGATTATATAGAACAAATTTTACTAAATCTAATTTAAATTATTCAGATTTTTCTGGTTGTGATTTATCTAGTGTTAATTTAACAAATGTTAAATTAAATAATTCATATTTGAATTCTGTTAATTTAAATGGAAATACTGATTTATCTAATAATTTAAATCTAAATTATATTAAATTTAATAATGCAAATCTAATAAATGCAAACATATTAAATTCTTCACTAAATTATTCTTCTTTTAAAAATACAAAATTATATAATACTAATTTTACTGATTCTAATTTAGCTTTTACAGATTTTTCTGGTTGTGATCTATCTAATACTATATTAAATAATACAATAATTACTGATTCTTCTTTATGTTCTATTAATTTCCAATATAATCCTAATCTATATAATACTAATTTTACTAGATCTAATTTAAATTCTTCAGATTTTTCTGGTTGCGATCTTTCAAATACTATTTTTATAAATGCATCTTTAAATAATGCATTTTTAAGATCTACAAATTTAATTTTAAAAACAGATCTATCTAATAATAATAATTTAACTAATATTAATTTTAATTCATCTAATTTAATGAATGCTAATTTTTCTAATTCAAATCTAAATAAATCTAAATTTAATAATGCTAATTTATATTTAACAAATTTTGAAAAATCTAATTTAAATTCATCAGATTTTTCTGGTTGTGATCTCTCAAATACTATTTTACAAGATGTATCATTAAATAATTCATTTTTAAATTCTACAAATTTAAGTTTAAAATCAGATTTATCTAACAATCAAAATTTAACTAATATTAATTTTAATTTATCTAATTTATTCAAAACTAATTTATCAAATTCAAAATTAGATAACTCTACTTTTAGAAATGCTGATTTATATTTAACAGATTTTTCTGAAGCTAAATTAACTCGAACAGATTTTTCTGGATGTGATCTATCTAATAGTATATTAAATAATGCACAAATAACAGATTCTTCTTTATGTTCAACAATATATAAAAATAATATAAATCTATATAATACTAATTTTTCTAAATCTAATTTAATTTATTCTAATTTTTCAGGTTGTGATTTATCTAATACTAATTTAACAAATGTTAAATTAAATAATAGTAATTTAAATAATACAAATTTAGTATCTAAAACAGATTTATCTAATAATAAAAATTTACTTGATATAAGTTTTAATTTTGCTGATTTAACATCTATTAAATTAACAGATTGTTCTTTAAATTATTCTAATTTTAGAAATTCTAATTTATATTATACAGATTTTAGTGGTTCGACATTAATTTATTCAGATTTTTCTGGTTGTGATTTATCTTATACTAATTTTAAAAATACTCAATTAAATAATTCATTATTTAATTCTACAAATTTAAGTTCAAAAACAGATTTATCTAATAATAAAAATTTAATTAATATTAATTTTACTAATTCTAATTTTATCAATACTAATTTATCAAATACTAATTTAAATAGATCTCTCTTTAGAGATGTGATATTTTACAATACGGATTTTACTGGATCTTTATTAAATTCTACAGATTTTTCAGGGTGTGATTTATCAAATACTATTTTAAATAATAGTTCAATAACGGATTCTTCATTATGTAATACTAAATATACAAATAATCAAAATTTATATAATATAAATTTTTCTAAATCTGATTTAAGATTCTCAGATTTTTCTGGTTGTGATTTATCTAATGTTATTTTTAATAATAGTAAATTAACTAATTCTCAATTATATAATACTAATTTTAATAATACAAACAAAAATTTAAATAATACAGATTTTACTAATTCTGTTATAGATTATTCAAATTTAAATGATTGTGATTTATCAAGTGTAAATTTAAATAATACATCTATTCAAAATTCTAATTTACTCTATACAAATTTTAGAACTAATAAGAATTTATTTAAAACTAATTTTTATAATTCTAATATAAATTATTCAGATTTTTCAGGTTGTGATCTATCTAATGTTGTTTTAAATAATACAAATATTACAGATTCTTCATTATGTTCTACTATATATAGAGAAAATAATAATTTATATCAAACTAATTTTTCTAGATCTAATTTATCATTTGCAGATTTTTCTGGTTGTGATTTATCTAATACAAATTTATCACAAGTTAAACTAAATAAAGCTATATTATATTCAACTAATTTAATAAATAAAACAGATTTATCTAATAATATAAATTTAAATGATATTAGTTTTAATAATTCAAATTTATCTAATAGTTTATTAAATGATTGTTCATTGAATTATTCTACATTTATTAATACTAATTTATTAAATACTAATTTATCTAATTCTACATTAACATATTCAGATTTTAGTGGGTGTGATTTATCTAATATAAACTTAATGAATGCTAATTTAAATAATGCTAAATTAAATAACACTATATTATCTAATACAATTAATGGACAGGATACAAACTTTATTAATAATATAAATTTAAATAATATTGATTTTCGAAATGCAACATTTATTGAGAATAGCAATTTATTTTTTAATTCTTCTCTTACATATTGTAATTTTACATCTGCAATTTTTCCTTTATTACAGCTAATAGTATCTGCAAATTTAGATTATACAACATTTAATAATGATATCAGTAGTAATATCGCTTTTAATACGATAATACCATCACAGTTTAGAAACTGTTCATTAAAATATGTTAATTTTAAATATACTAATATAAATACTTTTTTCTGGAGTAATACTATTTCATATTGTTGTTTTGATTTTGCTAATATACAGTATATGAGATTTGCTAGTGGAAGTGTGAAAAATTCATCATTTATAAATTGTGATTTATCTAATACTTTATTTCTTTCTCGTCTTGTAAATCGTGACATAGACAGATTTGATTATTTATTAGATTATATTGATTTTTCTGGATGTAATCTTTATAACACTATTTTTAAAGCACGAAATTTTTATATAAATAATACAAATTTTTATAATGCTAATTTAACTGATCAATTATTGAATAAAATATATTTTTATAATTGTAATTTTAATTATTCTAATTTATCAAATACTAAATTTTTTAATGATATATCTTTATCTACATTTAGAAATTCTATATTGTATCAAACAGATTTTAGTGATATTTTAATACAACAATCAGATTTTTCTGGTTGTGATTTATCTACGGCTATTTTATATAATGCTAAATTAATAGATTCTTCATTGAATTCAACAATTTATACTAGCAATTCTTATTTAAATAATACTAATTTTTTAAATTCAAACTTAAATTATTCTAGTTTTACAGATTGTAGCTTAGAAAATGTTAATTTAACAAATACAAAATTAAATAATTCATATTTTTTTAATACAAGTCTAATAAATAAAAATGATTTATCTAATAATATAAATTTAAAAGATATTAGTTTTAATAATGTTGATTTATCGGGTACAAATCTTTCAAATTCTACATTATATTATTCTAAATATAGAAATTGTAATCTTACTAATACTAATTATGTAAATTCTCTTTTACATAAAAGTGATTTTTCAGGTTGTGACTTATCTAGTGTAAATTTTAATGGTTCTTATTTAAATGATTCATCATTTTTATCATGTAATTTCCGTTTAAATCCTAATTTATTAACAAACTTTATTGGATGTGATTTAAGATATACTGATTTTTCTGGATGTGATTTATCAAATAGTAATTTTACTAGTGCAGATTTTACAAATACTTATTTATATAATGTTAATATGTCTAATAGAAATGGTTTTATATTCACAAAATTTATAAATACAATTTTAAATAATATAGATTTATCATATACTATATTAAATAGATGTATTTTAAATAATACATCTTTTATAAATTCAAATTTATATAATGTTTCATTTACAGATACTTATAATCCATTAAATCAATTTGCATTTTATAATACTTTTAATAATAGTACTATTTCTAATTCTAATTTAAATTATACTAATTTTACAAAATGTAATTTGACAGATCTATATTTTAATGATGTTAGTTTAAATAATTCATCATTATTAGGTTGTAATTTAACAAATAAAACTGATTTATCTAATAATAAATATCTAAATGATATTAGTTTTAATTATGCAATATTAAATGGGACTAATTTTACTAATTCCTATATGAATAATTCTCGATTTAATAATACTTCTCTTTATAATACTAATTTTACTAATTCTAAATTAAATTTAACTGATTTTTCTAGATGTGATTTGTCAACAGCTATTTTAAATGATGCATTAATAACTAATTCTCTTTTATATGCTACTGTTTACAGAGCAAATATAAATTTATTTCGTGCTAATTTTTCTAATTCTAATTTAATATTATCTGATTTTTCAGGTTGTGATCTTTCAAATACTCTATTAATTGATGTATCATTAAATAAATCATCATTATATAATACAAATTTAAAATTAAAAACAGATTTATCAAATAATAAATATTTAAATGATATTAGTTTTAATTTCTCAAATTTATCTGATATTAAGTTAATAAATTCATCATTAACTAGATCAACATTTAAAAATGCTATTTTAACAAATTCAGATTTTACAAATTCTAATTTAAATTATGTTGATTTTTCTGGATGTAATTTAACATCATCTACATTAAATGATTGTTTATTAAATAATATAAACTTATATAATACTAAATTTATAGGAAAAACAGATTTATCGGGAAATAAAAATCTAAAATACTCTAATTTAAAATATTCAGATATTTCAGGTTCTTCATTATATAATACTGATATGGATTATTCTTTATTTAATAATTCTAATTTATATAGAACAGATTTTACTTTATCATCTTTAAAATTTACTGATTTTTCTGGTTGTGATTTATCCAAATCTATTTTAAATTATGCTATAATAACAGATTCATCTTTATGTAATACTAAATATACTAATAATTTAGATATATATCAAACTAATTTTACTAATTCTAATTTAAGTTATAGTGATTTTTCTAATTGCATTTTATATGATACAATATTAAATAAAGTAAATTTAAATTATAGTAATTTAACTAGTGCAAATTTGTCTAATTCAACAGATCTTTCTAATAATAATAATTTAAATTATATTAATTTTAGTAATGCAAATTTATCTAATACAAATTTTTATGATTCATCTTTAAATTATTCATACTTTAGAGGAGCTGATCTATATTCAACTAATTTTACAGGATGTGATATTAATTTTTCAGATTTCTCTGGTTGTGATTTATCTAGTGTAATATTAGATTTTGCAAATATAACAGATTCTAGTTTATGTTATACTATATTTACAAATAATATAAGTTTAGATGGAACTAATTTTACAAGATCTAATTTAAGTTATGCAGATTTTTCTGGATGTGATTTA
>Ga0214921_10001209_pt1 | contig 44735 bp, 40 predicted proteins | sample LL1505_MetaG_FD_177992 | JGI IMG/M metagenome (GOLD analysis project Ga0214921, IMG submission 177992) | Freshwater microbial communities from Lake Lanier, Atlanta, Georgia, United States - LL-1505 | ecosystem: Environmental > Aquatic > Freshwater > Lake | place: USA: Georgia | collected...
ATTGGTCAATTGATTTACTTCCCTGTGGATGGAGAAATTGAAGTAAAATACAATCAAAAGAAAAACGCTAAGTATAGCGGACAACCAGAGAAGCCTATCGAGAGTATGATGTGGAAGAATCAGTTTTAAGTCGATACGCCCTCACCCATTTCAATACATCTGCATAACTATCCAGCCCAGCTGCTTGTTGATTCCATTTTAAGAATTGATCATATAACTTTGAGGATGCTTGTATTTGCTTATCTGCTCTTGCGGCAAAAAAAGCTCTGATCTCGGCCCTATCTTTCAGAACTTCTGGGCTTAATAGCGCTTTATTTTTTTCTATTTGCCCTTTCCATGAATCAAAACCCTTGTTTCCTGCAATTAATAATAACTGTGCATCCTGTGCATAGGTAAACATTTGCAACAACATAGAATACTTTAAATAAGGGTCCTTAGATTTGGTTGCAACCACAAATGCAATAAAATTCGCTTCTGTTTCAGAAGCATAGCCTAATTGATGTGCCATTTCATGCGCTATTGTATAAGGCTGAATGAACATAGGCAGGTCAGATCTTACTATCGCCTCCCCAGTGATTGGTTGATAATAAGCCAAAAATCCAATATAATCACCCAAATTAGGGAAGATTGCTTTTTTCAAACTATAATTTTGAAATTTAAACCTAGGATATTCAATTGCAACTTCCCTATATGATTGCTTTACTTTGGTCACAACTTGCTCAAAATTGGGTTCAATGCCCTTATTCAAGACCAATTCTTTTTTTGTATGGTTCAAATCCTCTATCAATTCATAGGTTAATGAGTTCACTTCGGAGAGGGCCACTTCTGCGTTTTTTGGAGTTTGAATAGTTAGTTGAAAATTGCTTGTAAGGTCTGGCTGCATATAGTTAAACCCCCAAATGAACATAAAGACAACAAATAGACGTATGCAAAGCCAAATCAATTGGAACGTAAAAAAACCAAACTTTTGCCAATATTGATTGTAATTTTTTAGTAAAGTAACTTTATTTATAATATTGATTATCAATGATATAATTAAAATAAAATACACTAATTCTCCTATTGCAAAAGGCAAGCTTCCAAATAGGTATCTTAAGTACAAAGTCCCATACTTAAACAATCCTTGCGTGTAATAACTAGAGATGAATTGGGACCCATCAGGTGCCAATAAACAGACTACAAATAGCACTATCCAGATGGAAGGTAAAATGAACTTGCTAAAACCCAGTCTAAATCGATACATTTGCAGAGAATAATTATCCAGTAAAATTAGTATAAACTTTGTCTTTTGACCTATTTTTACTAACTTTGCAACCCTTAAAGTACGGTTATGGGCCATAACAGGACATTTGAAATTCCATTTGTTGGCTTAACAGCTGGAGAACATGAGTTCGAATACCGTATTGAGGATCAGTTCTTTTTAGATTTTGGACCACAAGATTTCAGTAATTGTCAAACCAAAGTGAAGCTCCTATTGGAAAAACACTCAGGTTTTATGCAATTGCATTTTGATATTGACGGGACAATTGATACCCTATGTGACCGATGCGGGAATCCACTTAGTGTTCAACTTTGGGACGAATTTAACTTAATTATAAAACTAGTTGAAGACGCCGATAAGATGAATAGTGAAGAGGAAGATCCTGACATTTTTTACCTAGATCGTAATGATAGTCATATGTCTATAGCTAATTGGATCTACGAGTTTATTAGCCTGAGCGTTCCTTTGCAGCATATCTGTAAACTGGATGAAAAAGGTCAATCTACTTGTAACCAAAAAGTCATAGACCAGCTCAATTTTTTCAATGAAATCACTCCTTCAGATGCGCCATCAAAAACGCTCTGGAAAGGATTGGATCAGTTCAAGGATTTAGAAGCAGAAGATGCAGATGCGTCTGAAGCGGACGAATAATATAAGTAGAATAGAAAAATATAATATAGTAAAAATTTAAAAAATAAGAGATGCCTAATCCTAAACGCAGACACTCACAACAACGTAGCGCAAAAAGAAGAACACACTATGTTGCTCAAGAAGTTACATTAAGCAAAGATGGTAGCACTGGAGAAATTCATGTACGTCATCGTGCGCACGTTCAAGAAGGAAAGTTATTCTATAAAGGAAAATTAGTAGCTGAGAAAGCGCCTTTAAAAGCATAATTTACCAATGAACATTGGTATAGATATGATGGGTGGTGATTTTGCGCCCCTTGAAGCTGTTAAAGGCGTTCAACACTATTTATCCAATACGCAACACAATTTATTTTGCATAGGTGATGCAACCCAGTTGAAAGCACTCTTTCAGCAGCATGGGATTGCTTCACCTTTTTTGCATTTAGTAGATGCCCCAGAAGTGATTGGATACCATGAGCATCCCACTAAGGCCTTAAAAGAAAAGCCTAACTCATCTATTGCAATTGGTTTTCGTTATTTAGCTGAAGGAAAAATAGACGCCTTTTTAAGCGCTGGGAATACCGGTGCTATGTTAGTAGGTGCCATGTTTAACATCAAACCAATCACTGGTGTTTTAAGACCAACTATTGCTACGCTTTTGCCAAAATTAAATGGCAAAACAGGTATTTTAGTGGATGTGGGTTTGAATACCGATTGTAAACCAGAACAATTAAATCAATTTGCCATTTTAGGCAATTTATACGCAAAGCATATTTTAAATATCGATGCACCAACAGTAGGTTTATTGAATGTTGGAGCAGAAGAGGGAAAAGGTAATATATTAGCACAAGCCACTTACCCATTCTTAAAAGAAAATACACATATTCACTTTGTTGGTAATGTAGAAGGTCGTGATGTATTTAATGACAAAGCAGATGTCATAGTTTGTGATGGATTTACTGGAAATGTTATTTTAAAAACTGCAGAAGCAATGTATGAAGCTGCGGCGCATCAAGATCTAGAAAAAGATCCATTTTTTGGACGATTCCATTTTGAAAATTATGGGGGCACACCAGTTTTAGGTGTCAATAAGCCAGTGATCATTGGTCATGGTATCAGCAATGCAAAAGCATTTTCAAATATGATTGCATTGGCTGAAAAAATGATTGATTCTAAATTTTGCGAAATCATTACAAGCAATTTTGCTAACATCCTTTAGTATTAGTTTTTTTTAACTTAATTTCATCTTCAATAAAAGCAACCAATTTATGTGGTTAAATAATGTGTTAGAAACCATTGGCAATACCCCTATCATCCGATTAAATAAAGTCAGTGAGGGTATTCCCGGAACCATCTTAGCAAAAGTGGATTATTTTAATCCAGGAAATTCGATCAAAGATAGAATGGCTTTGAAAATGGTAGAAGTAGCCGAAGCAGAAGGTAAATTAAAACCTGGTGGCACAATCATAGAATGTACAAGTGGTAATACTGGTATGGGCCTTGCGCTAGCAGCAGTTGTAAAAGGCTATAAATGCATCTTCACCACCACCGATAAACAGAGTAAGGAGAAGATGGATATTTTAAGAGCAGTGGGTGCAGAAGTCATTGTATGCCCTACCAATGTCGCACCAGAAGATCCTGCTAGTTATTATTCTGTAGCAAGAAAGTTGGCAGGAGAAATACCTAATTCCTTCTTCTTTAATCAGTATGATAATTTGGCCAACCGACAAGCGCACTACGAAAGTACTGGGCCCGAAATTTGGCGTCAGACAGAAGGTAAAATCACGCACTTAGTTTGTACTGCAGGTACAGGTGGCACCATTACAGGAACTGCAAAATATTTAAAAGAACAGAACCCTAATATTCAAATTTGGGCCATCGATCCAATAGGCTCTTTGTTAACACATTATTTTCAGACAGGCGTGATTGACATGTCCTATGTGCATCCCTATATTGCAGAAGGTTTTGGTGAAGATTTTGTGCCTGCCAACTACGATATGTCTGTGATAGATCATTTTGAACAAGTGCCAGATAAAGAAGGCGCGTTAATGACAAGACGAATTGCAAAAGAAGAAGGTTTATTTTGTGGATATAGTGCTGGAGGCTGTTTACAAGGACTATTACAATTAAAAGATAGATTGAAACCAACCGATGTGGTTGTCTGTATTTTTCATGATCATGGAAGCAGGTATGTTGGAAAAGTCTACAATGATGATTGGATGAAATCAAAAGGATTTATAGATTAGTTTTAAAGTATTTTGCGTTGGCTTTGATCGACTAGCTAACGGATGTTAGCTGCTTAATTTGTATCTTTGAACTTCAATATTTTAATTATGAACAAGTACAGGTCTGGCGTTTTATATGGAAAAGAATTAGAGGCATTATACAACGATGCAAAATCAAACAATTTTGCGATTCCAGCAGTCAATACCACTGGAACAGATACCATCAATGCAGCCATTGAAACTGCAGCTAAAGTGAAGTCTCCCATTATAATACAGTTCTCTAACGGTGGTGCACAATTTATAGCAGGAAAAGGCATGCCAAATGATAACTTACAAGCCAATATTCAAGGCGCTATTGCAGGTGCATTACATGTGCATCAGGTGGCTAAATTTTATGATGTACCTGTTATTTTACATACCGACCATGCTTCAAAAAAATGGTTGCCATGGATCAGTGCTTTAATTGACGAGAGTGAAAAATACTACAAATTGCATGGACAACCCTTGTTCAGTTCTCATATGTTAGATTTATCTGAAGAGCCAATTGAAGAAAATATACAAACCTCAGTTGAATTTTTTAAACGTATGGCGCCTTTGGGTATGAGTATCGAAATTGAATTAGGTGTGACAGGTGGTGAGGAAGATGGTGTTGATAATAGCGGCATTGAGAATGATAAATTATATACACAACCAGAACATGTTGCCTATGCATATACCGAATTAGGTAAAGTGGGTAACTTATTTACAGTTGCTGCTGCTTTTGGAAATGTACATGGTGTATATAGTCCAGGCAATGTTGAATTAAAACCTGAAATCTTACACAATAGTCAAATACATATTGAAAAGACATTGGGTACTGCACCTAAACCAGTTTATTTTGTATTTCATGGTGGATCTGGCTCTCCTCAAAATCAAATTAGAGAAGCAATTGGATATGGTGCAATTAAAATGAACTTAGACACCGATTTGCAATGGGCTTTCTGGGAAGGTGTTTTAGGCTATTATAAAAAGCATGAAGCTTTCCTTCAAACTCAGTTGGGTAACCCAGAAGGTGCTGATAAGCCAAATAAAAAATATTATGATCCTAGAGTTTGGTTAAGAAAAGGCGAAGAGTCTTTCATCAAACGTTTAGAGCAATCATTTGACGACTTAAATTGTATCAATAGAAACGCTTAAATCTGTTCCCTATGCGTGAAAAATTAGAAGACATTGAAGTTAACTTAACAGGAGAAGAATCAAACCATTCTGATGCTGCTGATAGATCAAGATGGTTTAAAAGAATCCGAAAAGGCATTCATACTTCAACTGCAGATAAGAAAGAAATACCAGAGGGATTATGGACAAAATGTCCGACCTGCAACCATATTTGTACAAGTTCTGAATTAAAAGAAAATTTGTACGTCTGTGATAAATGTAATTATCACCATCGTATTGGTAGTGATGAATATTTTAACATCCTATTTGACAACCAAGAATGTATTGTACTTTTTGACGAAATAAAAAGCAAGGATGCACTTAATTTTACCGATCTTAAAAATTACCAAAAACGTTTAGATGAAATTCATTCTAAAACAGATTTGAAAGATTCTATGCGTGTAGGAGTTGGCAAGATGCATGGCGAAGGCTATGTGGTGGCTTGTATGGATTTTGAATTCATAGGTGGATCATTAGGAAGTGTTATGGGAGAAAAATTTAGTCGTGCAATAGATTATTGTATAGCTCATAGACTACCCTTTTTAGTGATTAGTAAAAGTGGTGGTGCACGTATGATGGAAAGTGCATTTAGCTTAATGCAGTTGGCCAAGACAAGTGGAAAATTATCTCAATTAAGTGATGCTAAATTACCCTTCATATCCTTGTTAACTGACCCTACATTTGGTGGTATTTCTGCTAGCTTTGGTATGTTGGGTGATCTGAATATTGCAGAGCCAGGAGCATTGATTGGTTTTGCGGGTCCAAGGGTGATTAAAGAAACAATCAAGAAAGATTTACCTCCTGGTTTCCAGCGTTCTGAGTTCTTATTAGAACATGGATTCCTTGATTTTATAGTGGATAGAAAAGAATTGAAGCAGAAATTATCAGAAGTTGCTTTTATGTTTAGAAGCTAATCCCTATTTTTAGCTTATTTTTGTTTCCCGGTAACATTTAGTTGGTACCGGGATTTTTTTATGGCGAAAGCACCCAAATCAATAGAATTAAACAATAGGCAGGCCTATTTCAACTACCAGATAGAAGATAAATATGTGGCAGGCCTTGTATTGATGGGTACCGAAGTCAAGTCTATTCGAGCAGGCAAAGTGAGTTTCAATGATTCATTCTGTTTTTTTGACAAGGGCGAACTCTGGGTAAGGTCTTTATTCATCAATGCCTACTCACACGGAAATAAGAATAACCATATAGAAGTACACGATCGAAAATTGTTGTTAACAGCAAGAGAGCTAAAAAAGATAGAGGCCCAAACCAAAGAAAAAGGATTTACCATTGTGCCACTTCGCATCTTTTTTAACGATAAGCATTATGCTAAAATGGAGATCGGAATTGGCCGCGGTAAAAAAGAATACGACAAACGCGAAACCATCAAGAACCGCGATATCGATAAAGATATCAAGCGCATCCTCGCTAAGTAATCCTCCTGCTTCTAATTGATTTACAAAATGTAATGAGTATAAATACTATTCCGTAGCGATCGTTCGAGCAAAGCGAGCGAGAGCCTAGGGATAGGTATTTATGCTCATATGCTTTCTTATAAAAAAATTTGTATCTATTCTTTAAAAAGATTTTCGTGTATTTTTTTTATACATACTTTCCTGTATCTTCTTTCTTGAATTCTATCTGCTCCTTTAAAGATGCAGCATCTGGACGATTCGTGGTGGCGTATGCTGCGATGAGTAAGACTATTAAAATACAAACAGCGCCGAGTAATTCTTTAGGCTCCAGCCAATAGCCAAATGCTTGATTCAATTTTGCATGTTGAGGTGCGCTTAGCTCATACCTAATTTCGATTCTAGAGCCAATCTTTGATTGGTAGATGGATGGATCTAATCCGATTTGATAGGACTTTCCAGCTTCTTTAAAAATAGCAAATACACTATCTCCTTTTGATTCAATCAAGGCTGGTGTAATATCACTATCAAAATAGTCGGGTGTTCTGCTAAAAGGCAGGTAAACCATGAAGCAGGCAACAAATAATATAAGTACAGATTTAATCAACTAAGCTGTTAAGCTCCTGAAATCTACAGGCACTAATTTACTAACTCCAGGCTCTTGCATGGTTACACCGTAAATCACATCCACTGCACTCATCGTTTGCTTATTGTGTGTTACAATAATGAACTGAGAGTTGTCCGAGAATTTCTGAATCATTTGTGTGAATTTGCCCACATTGGCATCATCCAATGGCGCATCCACCTCATCCAAGATACAGAATGGTGCTGGCTTAATTAAGTAAATAGCAAATAACATTGCTGTTGCAGTTAAAGTACGTTCTCCTCCACTCAACTGTGTGATAGAAGATGGACGCTTACCTTTAGGTTTCGCCACAATCTCTACTGCAGTCTCTGAAAGATTCGTAGGATCAACAAGGATTAAGTCACAAGAATCTTCTTCAGTAAACAATGCTTTAAATACTTTTTGGAAATTCTCTCTAGCAGTATTGTAGGTTTCTAAGAAGGCTTGATTGGCAGTTGCTTCAACTTCTTGAATCGTTAATAATAAACTTTCTTTCGCTGTAACTAAGTCATTCTTCTGCTCTAAAATAAAGTCATAACGTTTTTTCATTTCGGTGTAAGCCTCAATCGCTGTAGGATTGACTTCACCCATATTCTCTAAACGCTTCTTCATTTTTTCCACATCAGACTGAAGTTCTTCTAAAGTCGCTTCAGTCTGTCTTCCTAAATCTAAAATTTCTTCCAACTCCACTTTGAACTCTACACTTAATCTTTCCTTCGTTCCAGCTAATTGTAGTTTTAAGTTGTTTAATTTATCCTTAATCTCATTGATCAACTGATCCATTAACTCTTTAGACTTCACTTTAAGTCTTAAAGTACTTTCCTTCTCTTGTAAAGCAGTTCTTAAAGAATAGTAAGCTTGATCCGCTTCGTTCAATTTCAATTCTTCTGCTTCCTTATTTCTTAATAACTCAACCAATGCAGCTTCGATTGTTGCAAGTTCAGTATTGCTTTCAACAATTGCAGATGATGCTTCGGTTAACTGAGCAGTATTGGATTGTATTTGTGTATGTAAGTCATTTAATTGATTGTCCTTGAAGATGACTTCTTGTTGTAATGCTTCAATTTTACTTTGCTGCTTGGTTAATTGTAGATTCATCTCATTGAATTCACCAGATGCCAAATGATACGCTTGCTCCGCAGCTTGGTAAGCCAATTCAATGTCACCCAATTGCGCTTGAGTTGTTTGCAATGAAGCATTCAATTCGGTTAATTGAGTTCTTGTATCTCCAATTAAAGCATGTTCCTGTGCAATTTTCTCTGCCAATTCAGCTAGTTTAGCCACTGCAGCAACTTGTGCAGATTGCAAGTTCTCTAATCTATTCTTATTGGCAAACACATCGTTGATTAAACGATTTACATTTTGTTCTGTCGTTCTAATTTCTTGTTCCTTCAGCAATTCATTGTATTGTAATACGGACTCGTGCTTTACTTGTATTTGTACTTTTAATTCATTCACCACCGTTTCTTGTGATTGGATGTCTTCTAATAACTTTTCTAAATTCTTAGCACGTCCAATTTTCTTTCCTTCAAACAATCCAACGCTTCCTCCAGTTAAAGTATACTTGCCTTTTACATATTTACCTGTCTTCTCTAAAATAAATCCAGAAGCAACTGCTTCTAAAGCTGCTTCATTTTCAGCAATAAATACATTCCCTAATAAATGATTCGCTAATGCTGCATATTTTGGATCAATCTCTATCACAGATAATGCAGCAATAGTATTAGAAGGTGCGGCTTCTGCTTTAGCGCCATTTAATTGATCTAATAAAAAGAAGTTCGCCTTGCCTTTTTTATTTTCATCCAATAAATGAACTGCTTGCATCCCTTCTTTTAAATCATTCACTACATAATAATTTAAATAAGGCTCTAATACATTTTCAACAGCAGTACGGTATGCTTCTTTCACATACAGTATATCAGAAAGGATTGGCGCATTGTGGTTCCATCCAGTATTCTTGTGTAAGAACTTAACACTCTCAGGATAACCATCCATTGAGTCTACTAAGCTTTTTAATAAATCGTATTCGTTTTTCTTAGCATCTAAGATTCTTGATTGTTCTGCTAATTTTGATCTTAGTAGTTCAAGTGCTTCTTGCGTTTCAAAAATACTTGCTTTAGCTGTCTCATTTTGTGCAAGTAATTCAGTCAAATGCGCTTTGCTAGCAGTCAATTCTGATTCTTTTGTTACCAATTGTGTGGTGAGTTCAGCCACTTGTGCTGCCCTATGCAATTGTTCCTCATCCAATTGATGTTGGCTTCTTTGAATATTTTGTATTGACGTATCTGATACGGCTACTTTTTTCTCCGCCTCAAATTGATTTCTTTGAATTTGGCCAAACTGTTGACGCAATCCATCCAATACACCACGTTGATCATCAAATTGGGTGCGCTTATTGGTTAATTCAATATGCGATTGGTCTACCCTGTTTTTAAAGTCATTGTAGATTTTTTCTTCCTCAACAACTTGTAATTTGGTATACTCTATCGAATCACCAATCGTTTTTAATTGTCCTTCTGCACGCTCTAAAAATTCTTGTAACCCTTTTTCTTTATCGTTTAAATAATTTAAACGTTGCGCTGCTAAGCTTTTATCATTCTCTTTGGTTCTTAAATGCTGCAACATTTCATTGAACTCATGCTGCATGCTTTGTAAGCCCTTCTCTTTCTCAATAAACACCACACGCTCTTGTTCAAGTGCGGCTTCTTCTAAAGCAATAGTCGCTTCTAATTGAAACTTCTTATCGGTTTCAGTTTCTTGTTGTTCTGTTAATTCCTTATAGGTTAAATTGAAACCTTCCAATGATGCAATCGCTAATTCAATTGCAGTTTCCTTGTAATCTTTCTTTATCTCAAAATACTTCTCTGCTTTCTTCGCTTGATTTTCTAAAGTCTTTAATTGGTTGTTGATTTCAAACAACAAATCCTCGATACGAGATAAATCTTGCTCTGTTGCATCTAACTTATTCTTCGCTTCTTTCTTTCTTGTCTTGTATATAGTGATTCCAGCAGCTTGTTCTAACATTTTACGACGACTATTATCCTTATCCTTGATAATGTCATCTACCATACTTAATTCAATAATGGCGTAACTGTCTGTGCTCACCCCAGTATCCATGAATAAATTATGGATGTCTTTTAAACGACAAGACACGTCATTTAAACGGTATTCACTTTCCCCATTTTTATAATAACGACGCGTCACAGTAATGGTGCTGAATTCTGTAGGTAATAAATTTTTAGTATTCTCGAAAGTCAAACTCACTTCCGCCATGCTACTTGCATTTCTTGTCTTAGAACCATTGAAAACCAATGAGTCTAAATTCTCTGATCTTAGCGCTGAAATCTTAGATTCTCCAATCACCCATCTAATACTATCAATGATATTACTTTTACCGCAACCGTTTGGCCCAATAATACCCGTTATACCCTCGTCAAAACTGACAATGGTTTTATCAGCAAAACTCTTGAACCCCTTGATTTCTAATGACTTTAATCTCACTTTTGTAACGCTTTAAATTGTCTGCGAACATAAGAAAAATCAGTCAAAAAGTCAAGGGAATTGGGTCTATTTAGGTTCAAATGTGGACAAATCTACCCCTTATCAACAAGGCGACCTCCCTCTGTGGTCAAGGTACGTGCTGGGAACTTGTTTACCACCATATAATCATGGGTGGCCATGATAATTGATGTGCCATCTTCTTTGGCTATTTGGAACAATAAATGCATGATTTCATCACTGGTTTCAGGGTCTAAACTTCCAGTTGGCTCATCTGCCAAAATCAATTTTGGCGCGTTTAACATGGCTCGAGCAATATCGACCCTTTGTTGCTCCCCACCACTCATTTCATAGGTCATTTTAAAACCCTTATTTTGAAGCCCTACTTTGCGTAAAACATCATCAATTTTTTGTTGAATCAATTGCTCGTCCTGCCAGCCAGTCGCTTTCAATACAAAGCTTAAGTTCTCATTCACATTTCGGTCTGACAATAATTGGAAATCTTGGAAAACCACGCCTAAATTCCTTCTTAAAAAAGGTAATTTTTTCCAATCCATCTCTTTTAAATTAAATCCTACCACACTCCCAACACCTTCAGTCAAAGTCAATTCGCCGTATAAAGTTTTCAATAAGCTACTTTTCCCAGTTCCTGTTTTTCCAACAAGGTAAACGAATTCACCTTTTTGTACATTCAGGTTAACATCTTGTAAAATAAGATTACCACTTTGGTAAATATTTGCATGTTCAATTTGTACAACAATTTCACTCATAGGGTTCGTGTTAATAGATTAAAATTAATAGCTAAATACTTCCTTTCCAAAACTTCCTTCTAAAACCAATTCCTTCTTATCTGAAGCTTCCACATAGCCCACCACTTGCGCATCTATCCCTAATCCTTTTGCAATTGCAATTAAATTGTCGGCAGCAGCAGCATCCGTGAAAATTTCTAAACGATGGCCCATATTAAAGACTTGATACATCTCTTTTGTATTTGCACCAGAATTAGTTTGTATTAATTTGAATATAGGTGGTGCCTCAAATAAATTATTTTTTACTATACGCATATTGCCAGGTAAATATTTCATACACTTTGTCTGACCTCCACCACTACAATGAATCATGCCTTTAACTGCATCAAAATATTCTGTTAAAATAGCTTTCACTAGTGGCGCATAAGTACGCGTAGGACTTAATAATAATTTACCAACACTGATCTCGCCAAACCCTTCTATAGCAAGCATATCCGTCATCCTATTTTTTCCTAAATAAACCACTTCATCCTTTAAAGTGGGTTCAAAAGATTCTGGAAATGAAGTAGCATAATGATGCGATAATACATCATGTCTTGCACTGGTTAATCCATTACTTCCTAATCCGCTATTGTATTCGGTTTCGTAATTGGCTTTTCCATAACTCGAGAAGCCCACAATCACTTGACAAGGTGCAATTAAATCGTTGGTGATTAATTTTGATTTAGGCCATCTAGCAGTCATGGTGCCGTTAACAGCAATCGTTCTTACCACATCTCCCACGTCTGCGGTTTCACCTCCCAAGAATGCAATTTCGACTCCAAATGTTTTAAGTGTATTAAAGAAATCCTGTGTCCCATTGATGACTTGACTTATCACTTCGCCAGTAATTAATAACTTATTCCGATCAATCGTGGAAGAAAATAAAATTTGATCATATATACCCACGCACAATAAGTCATCCAAATTCATTGCAATGGCATCCTGAGCAATGCCTTTCCAAACAGACGCATCGCCCGTTTCTTTCCAATATAAATAGGCTAAAATACTTTTTGTGCCTGCACCATCTGCATGCATGATATTGATATGGTCTTGACTTCCTCCTAAAAAATCGGCGTATAATTTACAAAAAGCATTTGGATACAAGCCTTGGTCTAAATCCTGAATGGCGGCATGAACTTCTTCTTTTTGAGCGGATACGCCGCGCTGAGCATACAATGACATAGCAATAAATTGATTTCACGACAAAGGTACAATTGTTTTACATTTGTACCCTATTTACAAGATAAAGATGAAGGTTCACAACGATTTAAGTTCCCTACCCCATTTCAAGAACGCCATTGTCACAATGGGCGCTTTCGATGGTGTGCATAAAGGGCACCAGCAAATCATTCAAAGGATGAAGCAATTGGCCCTGAATGAACAAGGCGAAACCATCATCATTACGTTTCATCCACACCCAAGAAAGGTGATTTCATCTGTGCCTGGAGAAATCAAGCAATTAACCAATATTAAAGAAAGAATTCAATTATTAGAAGCAGCTGGAATAGACCATCTAGTGATCATCAATTTTGATTATCAATTTTCCAATAGGACTGCAGAACAGTATGTAGAAGATTTTTTATACCAATATTTCAAGCCTAATACGGTGATAGTAGGATATGATCATCATTTTGGCAAAGGTAGAAATGGCAATATAGAATTATTAAAAACGATGGGTGCAAGACTGCATTTTAAAGTGGAAGAAATCAATGAACAGCTGGTTCAAAATGAAATTATAAGCTCCACCTTAATCAGGAATTATATTTCAGATCAACAAATCAAAAAAGCCAATGATTTATTAGGCTATGCTTACCAATTTGAGGGATTTGTAGTTAGGGGCAATCAACTAGGAAGAACGATTGGGTACCCAACAGCTAATTTGCACATTAATGACGAAGAAAAATTAATTCCTGCAAATGGTGTGTATGCGGTCAAAGTAAAGGGTGCTTGCACCAACCATGAACTTTTGGAAGGTATGATGAATATTGGGATTCGCCCTACTGTAGATGGACAGAAAAAAGTGATTGAAGTCAACATTTTTAATTTTGACCAAGATATTTACGAACAATACTTAACGGTATTAGTATATGAGTTTATTAGAGGAGAAGTGAAGTTCAATGGATTAGATGCTTTGAAAAACCAACTACACCAAGACAAGATCACGGCCTCAGCGATGTTGGAGTAATACGAAACTAAGTTGGATTAAGACATTATTTTAACGACCAATTCTTTTAACAAATCTGCATCTGTATTGCTTGCATCATTGATGCCTAATACCCTAAGATTGTATTCATGAATTAACAATAAAATTTGTTCCACTTTGGCATAATTATAATGCCTGGTTGCTGCCATTGTTGTCTTAATTGAAAAGAAATTCAACCCCACTTCCGCCATGATTCTTTTTTCGTCATTGGTGCCTAAGCCATAGACAGCATAAAGTTTACTAAAAAATCCATAGAGTGTTGGCAAAATCAATTGAATGGGTGCGGCTTTTTGATTGGATTCAAAGTATTGAATCATTTGTATGGCGCGGGAGAATTTTTTGTTTGCAATGGCGTCTTGAAATTCAAAGGCATTGAACTCTTTACTTATGCCTATGTATTTTTCAATATCATCTTCTGTGATTTTTTTTCGATCTCCCAAGTTCACCATTAATTTTTCTAGTTCATTTTTAATCCTACTTAAGTCATTCCCAATATGATCTACAATAATTTGAACTGCCTTGGGATTAATTTGGTATCCATTATCTGCCACCCATTGGTTCACCCAATCAGGTAATTTATTGTCGTACATTTTTTTGGTACTAACAACAACAGCTTTTGTTTTGAGTAATTTTGCCAATGCAGATCGTCCATCTACATTCTTATCTTTATGGGCTACAATTAAAATGGTTGAGGACAAAGGATTTTCGATATAGGAAACCAATTTCTCCAGTGAATTCATATGTTGCGCCTCTTTAATGATCACCACTTGCTTTTCTGCAAAAACTGGATATCGTTTGCAAGCATTGACCACCTCTGTCCAATCGGCATCTTTGCCGTAAAAAATAGTTAAATTAAATGCTTGCTCAGCTTCGGGTAATAATTTGTGTTCTGCATACTGCACCAACTGATCTATATAAAATGACTCTTCTCCTTCCAGCCAATAGACTGCATCAAAGACGTTATTTTTCCAATTCGATAAAATTTTGGAAATAGGCATCCCCAAAGATATACAGGAATGGCGTTTTTTTTATATCTTGTGCAAAATAAATAAACAAATTTTATTATGAGTAACGAAAATTCAGGCAACGGAGGCAAAATTATTATTGCATTATTGGCTATAGCCCTTATTGGTTCTTGGATCTACTTTAGTTCATCTAAGACTGAAATTATTAACAATTACACGACTCAAGTAAATAACTTAGATAGTGCTAAGAATGTTTTACAAGCAGATTTTATTGCAGTTTCAGCAAAAGCGGATTCATTGACACAGCAAAACACCCAATTACAAGGTGATTTATTGGCTAAGTCGAATGACATCAATAAATTAAAATCTACTATCAGCACTGTCTTACAAAAAAAGAATGCAACAGATAAAGAATTAGCAGAAGCGAAATCTATGATTGCAGAATTAAACGGAAAAGTGGCATCCTTATTCACAGATTTAGCAAAAGCTCAAGAAGAAAATAAAGTATTGACAGTAAAGAACGAAGTATTAACCACTGAGAATACCAACCTAAATACAAATTTAACTTCGACTACAAAGGAAAAAGAAAGATTACAAGACCTTGGTTCAACTTTACATGCTTCTGCATTTAGCATCCAAGCTGTAAGAGTAAAAGAGGATGGCTCTGAGAAAATGACTACCTCTGCAAAACGTGCTAATACGCTTCGTTTGTCTTTTCAAATTGATAAAAATAAAATTACCCCATCAGGTGCTCAAGATTTATACATTTGTATCACTGCACCAAATGGTGTAAGTTTTACCGAAGGTGGCAAAATCAATACAAGAGAAGATGGGACTAAAGCCTATTCAAATAAAATTTCGGTACAATATGTTCAAAATGCTGTATTACCAATTAGCTATGATGTAAAACAAAGTTCTAAATTGGTTGAAGGCGAATACCTAGTAGAAGTCTATAACAATGGCTTCAAAATTGGTGAAGGAAAAACGACTTTGAGAAAAGGTGGATTGTTCTAGGCCTTAAAACATACTCATAAAAAAAGCCACTCAAAGTTGAGTGGCTTTTTTTATACTACATAACCAATCTAATTAATTCACTAATTCTATATTATTTAAATCTTGTAATTCACTACCAACATTCACTATGGATATATTATTGTAAGACAATGCATAAAACCATAATTGAATGGCAGCAGGAGATATACTTTCAACAAAAAAATTGACTTTATTTAAAAACAAAACCAATTTTTCTTTCAATAGTGCATCATTTTCTTCTTGCGCCCAAAGATTTAAAACATTTTTAAAATTAGCTAATTCGTAATCTAATAAATGATCAAAAGCATGTAATTGAATCAATTCTGATACAGCATCATGCAATAAAGCTTTGTTATTTGTTTTCATAACATAGGGTTTGATTATGACATAAAGTTCTAACCCTTATTTAAACTAATTGTTAAGGATGCTGAACTTATTAACAATGTGCAAAACTTGTAAAAAAATGTGACTTATTTAAAAACAACAGCCGCCAATGGAGGCAAAGTTAGATAAAAAGCATACCAATCACTGGATGCATCGACAGAAACGCCTTGCAAAGTCTGATTGTTCACCTCCCCAGTTCCCCAATAAGCTTTTGCATCACTATTAAACACCTCCTTCCAATTCGATTTTCCCCGAACATGAATTGGGAATTGATGCCTTGGTACTGGTGTCATATTCAAGACCACTAAAATAGCTTGGTCAGGGTCTTTCCCGTTTCTTTTAAAAGCAATAATACCCTCTTGACGTTGATTCAATTCCACCCATTCAAATCCGCCTGATTCATATTGTAGTTCGTACAAAGCCGGGTGTGCTTTGTACAATGCATTTAGTTCCTGCACACAATATTTCATGCCACTATGATTTGGATGTTGCAATAAGTCCCATTGTAACTCTGATTTAAAATCCCATTCTTTGGTTGCGGCGAACTCATTTCCCATGAACATCAATTTTGCACCAGGGTGCAAAAACATATACGCATAAAGCAATCTAAGGTTTGCAAATTTTTGCCATGAATCACCTGGCATTTTATACAACATGGGGCTTTTTCCGTGTACCACTTCGTCATGACTTAAAGGCAACATAAAATGTTCGTCATAATAGTACATCATTGAAAAAGTAAATTTATCCTGAGCTCCAGAGCGCATGATAGGATCTAATTTAAAATAATCCAAGGTATCGTGCATCCAACCCATCATCCATTTCATACCAAAACCCAACCCATCCATAAATACTGGCTGACTGATGCCCGGCCAATCTGAAGCTTCCTCTGCGATGGTTTGTATAGCTGGAAAATCTCGGTATAAAGTGATGTTTAAATCTTTGATAAACTCAATGGCTTCAATGTTCCCGTTGCCACCAAATTCATTTGGTTCCCATTGACCTGCCTCTCGACTATAATCCAATCTTAACATGGAACTCACGGCATCTACTCTTATGGCGTCGATATGAAATTGATCACACCAAAATTTTGCACTACTAATTAAGAAGGACTTCACCTCGCCTCTTTTATAATTAAAAATATAAGAATTCCAATCGGGATGATAGCCTTTGCGCATGTCTGCATATTCATAAGTATTGGCACCATCAAACATGAATAAGCCGTGGCTATCGTATGGAAAATGCGATGGCACCCAGTCCAAAATCACGCCAATACCTGCTTGATGGAAAGCCTCTACTAAAGCTGCGAATTCTTGTGGGTTTCCAAACCTAGAAGTCGGTGCAAAAAAACCAGCACCCTGATACCCCCAACTGCCATCAAATGGATGTTCCATTACAGGCATGAATTCGACATGCGTGAAACCCATATCTTTTACATAGGGTACCATTAAATTAATTAGCTGCAAATAACTATTGTAACAATCTGGATTGGTTTTATCTGGCCGCATCCAACTTGCCAGATGCACTTCATAAACAGAATAAGGTTGGTCTGTTCTATTTTTTATCTTTCTATCTTCCATCCATTGTTGATCCTTCCAATTGTAGGAGGTCGGCCAAGTGATAGAAGCAGTTTCTGGTCTTAATTCCCAATAGTTTGCATAAGGATCCCCCTTGTCTAATTTCAAGCCCTTATAGCCATGTATATGGTATTTGTAGACTTCTCCTTGTCCAACATAAGGTATAAAGCCTTCCCAAATTCCAGAGGCATCTAGTCTAACTTTTAATGGATGAGCCTCATTGTTCCAATCATTAAAATTGCCTGTAACAAATACGGCAGTCGCATTGGGAGCCCAGACACTAAAATAAGTTCCATGCACAGCTAGTACTTCTATTTGTTTATTCCCAAATAATTGGTACAAGGTGCTATGGGTTCCATGTTGAAAAGCATGAATGTCTTCGTCTGTAAAGAGCGAATAATTCCACACTGCTTGCGCAGTATCTACAAAATGTATTGCTTCGTATTTTGACATGTTGATTTAAATAATTCTTGAATTGCTATCTATTGACTATGCGTCGTTCTTCTCTTCTTTGATAATAACAGCGCATACAATACCTGCTGTAATTAACAAGCATCCACCAATCAGCACTGCCATTAGTCGATCATTGTTTAAATACGTTGACATGATTTTTCCAAAAAATAAAGAAGCAATAATTTCAGGTAATACGATAAAGAAATTAAAGATGCCCATATACATGCCCATTTTTTGTTCAGGTATATAACCAGATAGCATAGAATAAGGCATGGATAATATAGATGCCCATGCGATACCAACCAAGCCCATACTGACATATAAAAGATTAGGCTGGTCTACAAAATAAACAGATATCAATCCCAAGCCACCAATGATTAAACAAATGGTGTGGGTATATTTTTTACCAATACGACTTACCCAAAATGGCAATGTAAAGGAAAAAGCAAAAGTGACTAAATTTAAAATCGCCGATGTCGTATTGGCATGTTCTAAACCCAATGTAAATACTTTACTATTGGTTGCTGGATCTCCATGAAATATTTGGGTTGCAACACCTGTACTATAATAAAACCACATTAAAAACAAACCAGGCCAAGTGATGAAATTAACCAATGCCAATCTTTTCATTTGTATTGGCATATGTTTGATTGAATGCACTATTTCTTGTAGGATACCTAATTGAGGCTTTGCTGTATCATTTGTTTTAGAGGGATTAGAAGGCGGATATTCTTTACTAGTGAGGATGGTGTATAAAACGGATACAAAGAAAACTGCCCCACCAATATAAAATGACATTAAAATATTCTGTGGAATTGATCCATTGATTTTATCTCTAGAGACATCAAACCAATTTGCTAATAATTGTGGCAGGTATCCAGCTATAAAGGAAGCCAATCCAATAAACATACTCTGCATCGCAAAACCAAATGAACTTTGTTTTTCATTTAAATTATCTGCTACAAAAGCCCTGAATGGCTCCATGGTGATATTGATGCTGGAATCCAAAATCCATAATACCCCAGCAGCCATCCAAACTGTTGGAGAATTGGGCATTACAAATAACAATGCAGAGCTTAAAATGGCTCCGATTAAAAAAAACGGACGTCGTCTTCCTAATTTTGGATGCCATGTTCTATCACTCAAATAGCCTACTATGGGTTGTATAATCAAACCAGTCATTGGTGCCGCCAACCACAAACCCGGAATATCATCTGGGGATGCGCCTAAAAATTCATAAATCGCACTCATATTACCCATTTGCAAACTCCATCCAAATTGGATTCCAAAAAATCCAAAACACATGTTCCAAATTTGCCAGAAACTCAACTTTACTTTCTCGCCTGTATATGCTGTACTCATTGTTGCTTTTATATTTGATTTCAATTTACTAAAACTAGCTGTAAATATTCGTTTTTTGTAGACAAGGATTAAATAAAATTGAGTATTTTGAGGTTTGATTAAACAAATGAATCTTATGAGCCAAACAAAACAACCAACAAATACCGGTGCACTCACCACCCTTATTGTGGTTTTCTTTTTCTGGGGATTTATTGCAGCTGGAAACAGCGTCTTTATTCCTTTTTGTAAAAACTATTTTGCACTAGATCAGTTTCAAAGTCAATTGATTGATTTTGCATTTTATCTAGCTTATTATATTGGTGCACTGGGACTTTTTGCTTATGGTGCTTTAGGAGGAAAAGACCTTGTTGGAAAATGGGGTTATAAAAAAAGTATTGTATACGGTTTATTGTTTTCGGCTATTGGTGCTGCAGCAATGATTGTTGCTGTGAATGCCAATACTTTCACAGGCATGTTGGTTGGTTTATTTATCGTAGCACTTGGATTCTCATTACAACAAACTGCTGCCCAACCCTTCGCTATTGCGCTAGGTGACCCATCTACAGGAAGTAGTCGTGTTAACCTGGGTGGAGGTATTAATTCATTTGGAACATCCATTGGGCCAATTGTGGTGGCACTTGCATTATTTGGATCTGCTGCCGCCATTACAGACGAACAAATCAAACAATTAAGTTTAGATAAAGTCATTATTTTATATACTGCAGTGGGTGGTCTATTTATTGCAGCAGCTGCACTTTTTCATTTTTCTAAAAAAGTACCTGCAGGTATTTCAAATGAACCAATGGAACCTGCAGGAAAAGCTTTGTCTTTATTGGTGATTATGACGGGCGTTTTAATTGCCTTGTTCGTCCCAATTTTTGATAGTTATAAAATTGATCCAACTACATTATCTGATATTGGTCGTCATGATTTAGAAACCTATAGAATGAAATGGCTTCTAGGCGCCTTAGCCACTGTAGTTGTGGGCTTATTAGCTGCAAATTTTACCGCTCAAAAAAATGAAAAAGGTTGGGGCGCTATGAAGTACCCTCAATTGGTTTTAGGCATGTTAGCCATCTTTGTATACGTTGGCGTTGAAGTGGCTATTGGCTCCAACTTGGGTGAATTATTAAAACAAGCAGATTTTGGAAGTATCGCATCTTCTTCCATTGCACCCTATGTTTCTATGTATTGGGGTAGTATGATGATTGGACGTTGGGCAGGTGCCATCAGTGCATTTGATTTTAAAAAGAAAACCCAACAATATTTAACTTTCATTGTGCCAATCATAGCATTTGGTATTGTGATTGCATTGAATAGTATCGCACAATATGATATGAGCCCTTTGTATTGGTATATTATTTGTGTCTTCATTCAAATTATTGCATTTTATTTAAGTCAAAATAAACCAGCAAAGACTTTATTAATATTTAGTTTAGTAGGTGTAACAGCGATGGTTTTAGGAATTTTTACAAAGGGTACAGTTGCAACTTATGCGTTTTTAACTGGTGGATTAGCCTGTTCCATCATGTGGCCTTCTATCTTCTCGTTATCGGTTGCTGGGCTTGGAAAATATACACCACAAGGATCTGCATTTTTAATTATGATGATACTAGGTGGTGGTATCATCCCACCAATTCAAGGTAAAATTGCAGACTACTTGCAATCTTCACATTTAGACCAACCTGGATACGGTATTCATAATTCATTTTGGTTACCTGCAATGTGTTTTGCTTATTTAGTCTTTTTTGCCATTGCAGTAAAAGGCATCTTAAAAAAGCAAGGCATCAATTACGAAGAAACTGAAACAAGTGGTGGACACTAAAAAATAAAAAAAGAAATTATGGATTCATATGTTGTAGGCGTCGATATTGGCGGAACAGGTACAAAATTTGGGATAGTAGATAAAGATGGAAATGTTTTATTCTCTAGCGAAATGTCCACTAAAACACATCTTCAAGTGCATGCATTCATAGATGAATTGTATGTGCACTTATCTGACATGATTGAGAAAGTGGGTGGCTTTGGTCGCATTAAAGGCATTGGTATTGGTGCACCAAATGGTAATATTTATACGGGCAATATTGAATACGCCCCCAACCTTCCATGGAAAGGTATTATTCCCTTTGCTAGGATGGTACAGGATAAATTTAAAATCCCTGTTAAATTAACCAATGACGCCAACGCAGCGGCTATAGGTGAAATGATGTATGGTGCAGCAAAAGATATGAAGGATTTTATTATGATCACTTTAGGTACTGGTGTAGGAAGTGGTATAGTTGCGAATGGACAATTGATATATGGTCATGACGGATTTGCTGGAGAATTAGGTCACACTGTAATTATACCAGATGGTAGAATGCACCTTGGAACAGGTAAAAAAGGCTCTTTAGAAAGTTATGCATCTGCAACTGGCGTAGCTGAATCTGCAAGAGAAATCTTAATTCAATCTGACCGACCAAGTGTTTTAAGGTCAATTGATATTGATAGTATTACCTCAAAAGATGTATTTGAAGCTGCTGTTAAGGGAGATGAAATTGCAAAAGAAGTGTTTGAATTTACTGGAAAAATATTAGGGATGTCATTAGCAAACTTTGTCATGTTTTCTAGTCCAGAAGCCATCATTTTATTTGGCGGATTGACAAAAGCAGGTGATATGATTTTAAAGCCAACAAGGGAACACATGGAAGCCAACTTAATTGAGATCTTTCAGAATAAAGTAAAAATATTAATCAGTCATTTAAAAGAATCTGACGCCGCAATATTAGGCGCTTCTGCTTTAATGTGGGAGTAATAAAAAAGGCCACAATTTTTGTGGCCTTTTTTATTATGATGTCGCTAATGCTAATTCTTCTAAATATTTATTTCTACCCCAGCCTTGAATGACGTGCTTTTCTGAATGATAAGACGATCTTACCAATGGTCCACTCTCAACATAGTCAAAGCCTAGTTCATAGCCGATCCTTCTTAGTTCAGCGAATTCATTTGGGTGAACGAACCTTTGAACTGGTAGATGTTTTTTAGTTGGTTGTAAATATTGACCAATAGTCAACACATCGCATCCAACACCTACTAAGTCTTTCATGGTTTGGATCACTTCTTCTTTCTCTTCTCCAATACCCAACATGATGCCTGTTTTTGTGCGCATACCACCTTTCTTTAAGGTCTCTAGCACTTCTAAACTTCTTCTGTATTTTGCTTGTACACGCACGCGTTTTGTGTTGCGCTCCACTGTTTCCATATTGTGACTCACCACTTCTGGTGCAGCTTCTATGATTCTCTCTATTTGTTCTTTGATGCCTCTGAAATCGGGAATCAATGTTTCCAATGTGGTATCTGGTGTAAGTGCTTTAATGGCCTTAATCGTGTTCGACCAAATAATAGATCCTCCATCTGGTAATTCATCTCTATCCACACTTGTTAAAACTGCATGCTTCACTTTCATTAAAAAAATGGCTTCTGCAACACGTTGCGGCTCGTCCCATTCTACTGGTTTTGGTCTTCCTGTAGCCACTGCGCAAAATTGACAACTCCTTGTACAAATATTACCAAGTATCATGAAGGTAGCTGTGCCTTCTCCCCAACACTCCCCCATATTTGGACAATTGCCACTCTCGCAAATCGTATGTAATTTATGTTTGTCTACTAAGCCTCTTACGTGTTTATAGCTTTCGCCAATAGGTAATTTCACCCTCAACCAATCTGGCTTTTTTATATGTTGTTCTGCTGGGACAATCGGTAGTTCTTGCATGCTTTTCTGTTATCGGATGCAAAAATACAAGACTTGCGCTTAAATTAAGCCTTTCGTTGTAAATTTACCAAAATCACAAATCCTTCAATTCAACAGATATGACAGCCACAGTAACCTATAACTCCAATTTAAGAACAACTTGCCTTCACCTTCAAAGCGGTTCAAGTTTTGAAACAGATGCTCCTTCGGATAACAAAGGCCAAGGTGCTCGTTTCTCTCCAACAGATTTGATTGCAACTGGATTAGGCGCATGTTTTATTACTACCATGGGCATCAAGGCCGAAAGTATGGATATCAAATTAGATGGTGCTAAAGTAGAAGTGACTAAAGTCATGATGGCTGAACCAAGAAGAATAGGTAAAATTATTATAGCAGTGACAATGCCATCCTTAAATTTAGATGATCATACAAAGGAAATATTAGAGAAGGTTGGTAGAACTTGTCCAGTTGAAAGAAGCCTTCATCCAGACATGGAGTTGGATATTAGCTTTACTTGGTTGTAGTGTTGGTAGTAGGAAGATAACTTAACAGTTTACTTACTGGTAATCCCATCACATTGTAGAAATCCCCTTCGATGCCTTGTATGCCTACAACGCCTATCCAATCTTGTATGCCGTAAGCACCCGCTTTATCATAAGGCTGATATTGATCGACATAATATTCGATCTGTGACATTGTCAAAGGATGAAAATGCACCAATGTAGTTTCACTAAAATTGCGCGACTCCGTATCATTGATTAAATATACGCCTGTAATTACGCGATGCGTTTTACCAGATAGTTTTTGCAGTATAACAATGGCATCTGCCCTATCAACTGGTTTGCCAATAATTTCATTTTCTAAAACAACTATGGTGTCCGCAGCTATAATCCACTTGCCTTGATGCATTGGGAATGCCTCATTAATTTTTTCTTGAACAGCAATTGCTTTTTTTTGAGCGATATACACAGGGACTTCTTGCACATTCATATCTGCAGGAAAATCTTCCGCTGCCTCCGACACAATCACGTCAAAATTAATATCTGCCCATGCTAGTAATTGTTTTCTTCGTGGTGACTGAGACGCTAAAATAAATCCATTCATATTTGTAAGCATTAAAGCAGAAAGTAAAAAAAGCTCATGGATAAAATACCCATCAACATCGCAAATTTGATCCACTTGCTCAATCGATTAAAATCGGTTCTGGAAAATGAATCCTTTAATTTAAATAAAACATATACAAGTGGCACTATGATAGTAGCAATGCAGTAAATGACTGGCATCCACCATCCAAATGGTATGGCATATAATTGAATAAATATTAAAACTAAAATTAGGACCATTAGCCAAACCGCCACATAAACCTTAGTGGTTTGTAATCCCCATGCAATTGGCATTGTTGTACAACCAAATTTCTCATCCCCGTCCATATCCTCCATGTCCTTTAAGGCCTCCCTAATTAAAGTTAAAATAAAAGCAAAGCTACTATACAATAACATGAGCTTAAACAGCTTTAAATCGGCTGAATGCATTTGAGTAGGATTTACCAACTGGACCAGTGTAAATTTTGAAAAATAGACTACCCCGATTGTCCATGCAGTCAACATTGCAATGACTACATTACCAATTAAAAAATCTCTTTTAAAATTCGTTGAATAGAACCATAAAATCAAGATGGTCGCTAAATTTGAAAAATGAATATGAAGATATTGTTGAAAGGGAAATGCAATTAATGAAAGATACACTCCACCCATGCTCAACATTAAATGCCAAAAAATAACCCAACGTCTACTGATGTGTGCGCCCACAACAACCATTTTGGGCTTATTCACTTGGTCAATATTGACATCAAAATAGTCATTGATAATATAACCCGCTGCAGCAATACAAATACTCGTTGCTACAATAAAATAAAATGAATAATCAGCAGTGAAAGCCAAATTTGGATACAGTGGCTTAAAAATAAAAAAATGAAACAGTGATTCTGCTAATAAAATAAAAAGCAAATTAGGCCATCTTACTAATCTTAAAAAATGGATTAATTTATTCACTTAAGGATTATTTAGCTTGAATATGATCCACTAAGTCCCAATGGCCATTTAATTTAAGTACTTTTTCAATCACCTCTCTTGCGCATCCTTCACCGCCTTTTGCAAGGGCTTTATAACTAGCAATATTTTTGATATCAAAACAGGCATCAGCAGGACATGCAGCAATCCCAACAAGCTGCATCGCTTCAAAGTCTGGCATATCATCCCCCATGTATAACATCGTTTCCAAAGGCACATTTTCAGTCATAGAAAGTGTTTCTAAAAGTAGTTTCTTGTCTTTGACTTTCATATGTACTTCTTCCACACCTAACTTTTCTAATCTTTCTTTTACTTCTTCGGAATAACCACCAGAAATGACCCATACCTTATAACCTTTTTTAATCGCCAATTGAATTGCGTAGCCGTCTTTAATATTCATTGTGCGCACCATCAGACCATCAGGCATCACTATTAAGGTGCCGTTGGTTAAGACACCATCCACATCAAATACAAAGCAGGTTATTTTTTCTAAGGCAGTTAACAATGGAATTATTTTTTTTGGTTATCACGCCATTCGTAAACCCATGCGCTCTGAATCATCTCCAAATGACCTTCATTAGACTCCTCTTTTTTACCTTCAAAATGAGGTAAGGTTAAAATCCACTCTAAAAGATCCGTGAAACGAACTCTATAAATTTTGGACTCAGTAAAGTCATCCCCAAATTTTTCATATAACTTTTGGGCAATATCTTCGTGGTCATTCCAATGAATGGGTGGTTCAAATTGATTCATACTATTATTATATCTTTTTAATTATTCTCCTAAAAATTGTGTTTGATCAGGTAAAGTCACTTCGATTTCACCGGTTCCTGCTTTTAATTCACATTGACATCCAAGTCTTGACTCAATCCTCGGACTTACCGCTCGGTCAATAAAGTCTTCTTCCCTATCAGATAATTCTGCCAAATGCTCCATGCCTTTTTTAACATACAAATGACATGTACTACAAGCACAAACTGCCCCACAATTATGGTGTAATTCTATACCTGCATCCAATAACACTTCTAATAAACTTTGATCGGCAGCAACATTTTCAAGGGTTACTGTTTCTAATCCTTTTTGCTCGAAATTGATTTTTAATGAATACATAAATGGTCGTTACTATTTTTGCAAAAATAGCTTTAAAGGGCCAATGGGTAAAGCACAATGACCCTTTTATTTGTCGAAATACAAAAAAAATAGACAAGAGCAGATGACCTGGGTTATCTTTGCTTTCTAATATCAAACCTATGTCTCCAGCGGGCTTTTCAGAAAGAATTTACCTACAATATCTCAGGACAAAATTCAAGACCATTAGTAAATTAGCGCCAGCGACAGCAGGGAGGATGGCATTTGACTTGTTTTGCACCCCCTATCCTAAATACAAAAAACGAAAAGCACCTGCTATTTTTAACCATGCCACTAAGCGGACAGTGGTTTTAAAGGATCAAACCAAAATACATGGATTTGAATGGTTACCCAATCATCCTAATGGAGAAACTGTTTTAATTGCGCATGGCTATGCCAGTTTTGCCTATAAATTTGAACAGTATATCACTCCATTGCTAAAAATGGGCTTTCGAGTTTTGGCATTTGATGCTCCCGCACACGGTCAAAGCGAAGGGAAGCACATTCATGTAGTGATTTATCAAGAAGCCATACACCAAATCATGCAACAAGCTGGTCCAGTGCATCATTTTATAGGACATTCACTCGGGGCCCTCACTTTATCCATGATTGCCGAGCAAGTAGATCAGGCTGAATCAAGAAAATTTATATTAATCGCCCCGGCGACTAAAACCACCACCACTTTTGCTAACTTTTTTAAGATGATGCATTTAAATGAAGTGACTATTGCTGCGTTCTTGAAGGAAGTTAGTAATAGAACAAATTTCAGCGTCGAACATTTTGCTGCCGATAGAGCTCTAACCAATTATCAAGGTCCTTTGCTTTGGGTACATGATGAAAAAGATTTTGTTTGCCCTTACGAGGATATCATTGATTTCAAAGAAAAAGCCCAAAACAATATCAAATTTTTGATAACCAATGGATTAGGTCATAATAAAGTATACAAAACAGCAGAAGTAATAGATCAAATCATGGCTTTTTTAACCCCTTGTAAGTAGATCATTTTTATTTTTTCGCTGAAAGCTATAATATTGCATCGAAGATTTAGATAGGTGCAGCCAAGTAACTTACCTTATCTTAGCATATAAATAGTTGATTTTCAATATATAAATAACCCGAAGGAGCGGTTTGAACTATGTCAAAGAACTTATTAATTGTGGAGTCGCCTGCAAAAGCAAAGACGATAGAGAAGATTTTAGGCGAGGAATTTGAAGTTAGAAGCTGTTATGGCCATATCAGAGACTTGGAAAAAAATGATATGGGTATAGATATGAAAAACCATTTTGCACCAAGGTATATGGTACCAAGTGAAAAAGAGAAAGTGGTAAAAGAACTTAAATCCATGACCAAGAAGGCGAAAGAAGTTTGGCTTGCGTCGGATGAGGACCGTGAAGGAGAAAGTATCAGCTGGCATTTAGCGGAAGTATTGGGATTGGATCCAAAAAAAACAAAACGAATTGTATTCCACGAAATCACCGCTCCAGCCATTAAAAAAGCAGTCGCTAATCCACGTTTAATCAATATGGATTTGGTGGATGCACAACAAGCAAGAAGGATATTAGATCGAATTGTTGGATTTGAATTGAGCCCAGTGTTGTGGCGTAAAATTGGCATGCAAAAAAGTTTGAGTGCTGGTCGTGTACAAAGTGTCGCTGTAAGATTGATTGCAGAAAGAGAAAGAGAGATCAACCATTTTATTCCTGAAAGCGTTTTTAAAGTATCTGCATTATTTTCGGCCTTAGACATCAATAAAAAGAAAGTTAAATTCAAAGCAGAAGGTCCTCAGAAATTAACGACTGCAGGTGCGGCAGAAAAGTTTTTAAATGAATGTAAAGGAGCAAAATATACGGTAAAAGACATCACTGTAAAAGATGGCAAACGCACGCCATCAGCACCTTTCACCACTTCTACCTTACAACAAGAAGCATCCAGAAAATTAGGTTATAGCGTAAGTAAAACAATGTTACTTGCTCAAAAATTATACGAGAGTGGTAAGATCACTTATATGAGAACAGACAGCATTAGCTTAAGTGAAACTGCTGTTGATGCCATCAAAGCAGAGATCCATTCAAGCTTTGGTGAAAAATATTATCAGCCAAGAAAATTCAAGAATAAAAACGAAAATGCGCAAGAAGCACACGAAGCAATTCGTCCTTCTTATATGAATGAGTCCAAGGTAGACGATGCAGATACCAATCGTTTATATGAATTAATTTGGAAAAGAACAATCGCATCTCAAATGAGTGATGCGCAATTTGAAAAAACAACTGCTAAAATTGAGATTTCTACTAATAAAGAGAGTTTGACGGCAAGTGGTGAAGTGATGAAATTTGATGGCTTTTTAAAAGTGTATTTAGAAGGTAAAGATGATGATGAGATGGATGAAGACGCAGAATTAGGCGAAGGGGACGAAAGCTTATTGCCACCTTTAGCAAAAGGTCAGGTACTTGAATTTATTAGTATGACTGGATTAGAGCGTTTTAGCCGTCCAGCCTCCAGGTATACCGAAGCAAGTTTGGTGAAAAAACTAGAGGAACTAGGAATTGGCAGACCTTCTACCTATGCACCTACCATTACGACCATCATGAAACGTAATTATGTAGAGAAAAGAGAGAAAGAAGGTATAAAAAGAGTCTACCAGATTCTTTCTTTAAATACAAAAGATGAAATAAAAACAGAAACTGCATCTGAAATCACTGGAGCAGAAAAAAATAAATTATCCCCTACCGACTTAGGCTTGGTAGTCACAGATTTTTTAAAATTGCATTTTGAAAAAGTGATGGATTTTGGATTCACTGCAAAAATCGAGGGTCAATTTGATGAAATTGCAGATGGTAAATTAAAATGGAGTAAGATGTTGGAGAATTTCTACCAACCTTTCCATGAAACCATTGAACATACTTTAGAAACAGCAGAGCGAGCAAAAGGTGAACGTGAATTAGGCTTTGACCCCATTAGTGGTAAAAAAGTCATTGCACGTATGGGCAGATACGGCCCAATGGTCCAGATTGGCCACCAAGATGAAGAAGAAAAACCAAAATTTGCAAAATTAAAGGCTTCTCAAAGTATTGAAACAATCAGTTATGATGAAGCCATGGAACTTTTCAAGCTTCCTAGAACCTTAGGTTTATTTGAGGAGGAAGAAGTGTCTGTAAACATTGGCCGATTTGGCCCATATGCAGCCCATAGTAAGAAGTTCTACTCTCTAAATAAGGAAATGGACCCTTATACTGTTTCACTTGAGGAATTGACCCCTATGATTGCTGAAAAGCGCAAGGCAAAAGACGAACGCACTATTAAAGTATTTGAAAAAGAAAAAATCCAATTATTAAGAGGTCCTTATGGCCCTTATATCAAGCAAGGCTTACGCAATTTCAAACTCACAAAAGAGCAACAAGAAAAAGTTGAAGACTTGACTATTGAGGAAGTGAAGGAGATCATCGAAGAACTGAAAAAGAATCCTCCACGTAAAACTGCAAGAAAAAAGAAAGCTTAAAGAATGCTCAAATATTTAAGGCATAAAGAAAGCCCTTAGAAAGAAATACTAATCATGAACGAACTTTCGAGCTTGCGAGCATAGAGTAAATGATTATGGTATTTTTTCTAAGGGCTTTTATATGAGATACTAATAATTTTTCATTAAGCAACAGATGGACTTGGATTACCCATTGATTTTAAAAATTGAACATGCGCTTTAACAGCTTCTAATACTGTGGGATATTCAATGTAATTCAACTTAAATTCCGCACAAGCTTCTTTTACAATATTACTGATTGCAGGGTAATGCACGTGTGATATTTTTGGAAATAAATGGTGCTCAATTTGAAAATTTAATCCACCTACTAACCAAGAAATAATTTTACTTTTAGTCGCAAAATTTGCAGTTGTCTGAATTTGATGCGCAGCAAATTCATCTGGCATTCTGTTCTCTGGCTGAATCGCAATTGGGAAATCTGTATGCTCTACTGTGTGCGCCAATTGGAATACAATACTTAAAATAAAGCCGGCAAAAAATGTACTAACAATGAAGCCAACCAACCAAGCTTGCCAGCCTAGCATCAAAATTGGAATCACAACAAAAATAGCTGCATGGTATACTTTCACAATCCAGAATTCAAAATGATCTGCAATAGCCATTTTCTTTAAAGGAATAGAACCAATTTTACGCTTAAAATATTTATTATAATCTGTAAAGAACAACCAAAATACATACAATAACATGTAAAGAATCACAAAATAAATATGCTGGAAACGGTGTACTAAAAAATGTTTTTGTGTGGGTGCCATGCGCATTAAAGCCCCTACTTCGATATCGTCGTCTACCCCATCAATATTGGTATAAGTATGGTGAATGGTGACATGCTTCATACTCCACATAAAACGACTTGCTCCTAGAATACTAATAGATGAAGATGCTAATTTATTCAACCAAGCGTATTTACTGAAACTACCATGGCTTCCATCATGCATAATATTGAATCCAATGGCTGCAATAAGACCGCCAAAAAACAAACACTCCACTATAGCAATAGTTGTTGGAGGTGTAAAAAAAACTAAATGGATATAGGTAATAAAAAATAAGCTAATAAGAATTACAGCTTTTGTAAATAATTTATAATTACCAGTGCCACGAATAGTATGTTCTTCTAAATATTGGTTCACTCTTTTCTTTAATTCGGCATGTAATGATTTTTGCACTACTGGGAATTTAGGAACAGCTACTTGTTGAGTTTGCATAGACTTGTTTAGCATTTAAGTAGGCACAAAATACGCATTAAATGACTCAAATAAGCCTAAATATTGGTAAATAATACCTAATACTGCATATTAGATCTAAAAATAACGAACGTTGAATCATTCAAAATAGTATAAATAGAATGGACTTTTTATATCCACAAGGGTTGTATAACTTAAATCGTTTAATTGCTATTTTTTTTGTCAATTTGAACAAGTAAAAGCAAGCCATTATTGCCGATGTTGCCAAAAAATGAAGAAATAAAAGCCTTATTTACCCTCATAGACGATCCTGATGAGGAAGTATTTAGTACAATTTCCAACAGGTTATTGGACTATGGCACTCCTATCATTCCTGACTTAGAAAATTTATGGGAAAATACTTTAGAGGAAACGACACTGGAGCGCATTGAAAAAATGATTTACAGACTCCGTCTTAAAGACATTCAGCTACAATTATCAGATTGGGCTGCATTACCTAAACCGAGTCTTTTTGAAGGGGCATTAATACTAGTCAAATATCAATATCCAGAATTGGCATTGGACCCATTGAGACATCAATTAGAAAAAATTAGACGCAATATCTGGCTAGAACTGAATAATTACTTGACCCCTTTAGAACAAGCGAATGTAATTCGGAATATCTTATTTAGTTATTATCAAATAAAAGGCGTTGAAGTAGGCTATGATCATCCAGAAGATTTTTTAGTATCCTCCCCACTCCAATCCAAACCAGGTAATGCTTTTGCGAATTCCTTAATCTATGCAGAATTATGCCAACAATTAGAGATTCACGCAGAATGGATCAATATTCCTAAACAGTGTATTCTGGCCTATTTTAGTGCAGATTGGGAACCAGATGAAATTGTTCCAAACCCTCAAGAGTTTATTCAATTTTATATAGAAGGTACTTCTGGGCATCCCTTTTCACAAAAAGATATGGACCAATATTTTCTAAGACACAATATTGAGCCAAAAACAATTTATTACAAACGTCTTTCCAATCAAAGAGTGATTAAGAAAATGATTCTTGAATTTGCAAAATGTTTTCAGAGTCCTACACTACAATTCAAACAAGAAGATTTAATTGAATTGTCTAAATTACTGGATTAGATCAATAGTAATGGCTATTGTTCAAACGCTATTTACCTAAAATAGCGCCTGTGAAACCAAATGGGAGGATTTGTGATGCAGACGCAATGACCATGATCTTACCCGTTTGACCAGCCAAAATAAGCCTAATTGGCCCCTTGTATCTTAACTCGTAATCTAATAAGGACTGTCGGCACATCCCACATGGAGATAATGGGTGATCAGATGCAACACAATTGGGCATATAACTGATGGCCATGGCTTGAATCGTTTCATTTGGAAATTGGCTTCCTATACTATTTAAGAGGGTTCGTTCTGCACAAATACCAACAGGATAGCTTGCACTCTCTTGATTGGATCCAAGTATGATTTGTCCATTCGACAACCTAGCAGCTGCACCTACTTTGAATTTTGAATAAGGTGCAAAAGCAGTTTCCACAGCTTTATAAGCAGCATTTAATAATTCAAGATCTTCATTTCCTAAAGCATCTTTAGCATCCAACTCTTGGTATTCGAATTCGAATTTCTTAAGCATGCATTTTATTTTATCAAATTAAAGAGCCTATTCCATCTAATGGATTGACTATAACTAAACCAAATTAATGCTGCACGACCAACAATATGGGTCTCTGGAACAAAACCCCAATAACGACTATCTTGACTACGATGGCGGTTGTCTCCCATCATCCAATAATAATTTTGTTGAATGGTATAGGTAGAAGCTATTTTGCCATTGATAAAATATTGACCATTTTGAGTGGTGAGTTGTTGATGCTCATACCCTTCAATCACTCTTCTGTATAATTCTATGGTGCTATCATTTAATTGAACTTGATCTCCTTTTTTTGGAATGCGAATTGGTCCAAAATTATCTGCAGTCCAAGGAAAATGAAGGATATCATTTGGGAAGGTATAGCCCACATTCTGATCTTCAAATAAAACGACAGATTTTATATTTGGCAATCGTTTTAAACTTGCAGCAGCAGCTGCAGTTAGATTCAATTTAAAGGTATTGGATTGTCCTTCCACAATTTGGAAATCGGCGGTTGCTTCATTCACATTGATTCCTAAACTGTCTTTAATAAAATCCTCTGACAGTGGTCTGCCATCTGTTGCTACAATATATTCTGTCTGCATGAATGGCGAAACTAGTGCTGTTGAACCATTGACATATAATTGACTCTTTTTAACTTCAATCAAATCACCAGGTATGCCTACACATCTTTTGATATAATTATCTGTCTTATCCATAGGATGCACTAAAATTGGATAATCCGCCTGTAATTTTGCTCGGTCATTATTGTATTGAGGACTTCTTAAAACATCATAATACGGAATCTTTGAACCAAAGTCTGGTAGGTTGATGATGGTATCCCCTGCTGGAAAATTAAAAACAACCACATCGTTTCTATTGACGTCCCTTAATTTAGGAAAACGATTGTAATCGAGTTGAATCCACTTTACATAAGAAGGTGTTGTTGGTGCCCCAGGCAAAGTGTTGTGAACAAATGGGAAAGAGATTGGCGTTTGCGGAATTCTTGCACCATAAGTCACTTTATCAACAAATAAAAAATCATTCACTAATAAAGTCTTTTCCATACTCTCTGTTGGAATGACATAGGCTTCAAATAAAAATGTTCTAATCAAAGTTGCAGCTACAATTGCAAAGACCCCCGCATCCACCCACTCTCTTGATGCTGGTTTATGGTAATGTATTAAAGCTTCATCTCCATACCATTTTTCTTTTTTATCCAATCCAAGGTAGGGTAAATATAAAAATGGAACAAACACTGTTAATGTGTGCTGTATTAAATTGACTCTTTTAAAATGCATCACAAAAAGAATCGTAATCCATAGCGTAACAAATTGACCTAAGATGGGAATGAGTTGTATCCAAAACCAAAATTTTGGAATTTTACAAAGTTGAACGACTTCCCAAGTATTGTAAATTGGAATGATTGCTTTTTTTGCAGGTACACCTGCTTTTATCAACATGGTATAAATACCAATATGCCAGCCTAACCAATAAAGTATAAATAATATCATGCCCATAATTACAGAATTAGATGATACAAAAATATCCCTTTGTAAGGGATATTGTATAAAAAGTTTATTAGCTGTTTAGCGATCGTTTAAATGGTCAAATACAAGGATTTAGCAATTACTTATACTGCTGTAAGACTTCTTTTACCAATTTTACTGAACGCATCACATCTGGAATGGCCAATGCAGTTAAATTAGGTGCATAGTGCATGGGTGCATCAGCACTTGTGATTCTTCTGATTGGCGCATCTAAATAATCAAAGCCCTCTTTTTGTATACGGTAACTTAATTCAGATGATACGGATGCAAAAGGCCATTGTTCTTCAATAATCACCAAGCGGTTTGTTTTCTTTACGCTCTCTAATACGGTCATCCAGTCTAATGGGCGAATGGTTCTTAAATCAATGACTTCTGCACTGATGCCTTCTTTTTCTAATTCCTCTGCAGTTGATAAAGCCACTTTCATCATTTTATTGTAAGAGACAATTGTAATATCTCTGCCTGGACGCTTGACATCGGCCTTTCCTAATGGGATATAATATTCTTCCTCAGGGACTTCACACTTATCTCCATACATGACTTCACTTTCTAAGAACATGATTGGATCTTCCTCGTAACGTATTGCTTGTTTCAATAAACCTTTAGCATCATATCCATTGGAAGGTGATACGACTTTAATACCAGGAATATTCGCTAAATAACTTTCAAAAGCGGTAGAGTGTTGTGCACCCAACTGACCAGCACTTCCATTGGGTCCTCTCATGATAATTGGACAGCCAATTTGACCTCCACTCATCGCCAACATTTTACTAGCTGTATTTAAAATTTGGTCTAGTGGCAAAACTGCAAAGTTCCAAGTCATGAATTCTACAATAGGCCTTAATCCATTTTGTGCTGCGCCCACTGCAACTGCAGTAAATCCTAATTCAGAAATTGGTGTATCGATCACTCTTTTGGGACCAAATTCCGCCAACATCCCTTGACTAACTTTATATGCACCATTGTATTCAGCTACTTCCTCTCCCATTAAAAACACGCGCTCGTCTCTTCTCATTTCTTCGTTCATTGCTTCGCGTAATGCTTCTCTAAAGGCTATTGATCGCATGGAAAATCATTTTTAATTTTGAAATGCAAAAATAACGTTTTCTCCAGGAAAAATGTAAGAATAGGCACAAAAAAAGATCCCCTCCCGAAAAACGGGAAGGGATCACTAACTAACCCATCCGAGTAGCTTAAAACACGTTATAAGTAAAGCTTACATAGTACAATCCACCGATTGCTGGACTACCGTGAGCTGTGTTATAATAAGTGTTCATGATATTAGTGCCACCCGCTTTAATCAATGACTTGATTGCAGGTAATTTGTAAGTTAATACAGCATCAATTGTGTTATAAGAAGAAACTTGACCTACTCCGAATGTTCCTTCGTAAGTGAAGCCATCTTGATAACGATAAGTTGCGCTAAATCCTAATTGCTTCTTCAAAGCAAAACCACTATTAGCCAAACCTACATTCGCTCTCATTTTAGGGGTGTTGAAGTAAGAAATAAATCCTTCCTCTAATCCACCAATTTTGTCGCCATAGATATTACTAGTTACAGTAAAGTTCTTAGGTAAGATGTAGTCCAAAGAAAGACCCCATCCTGAAGTTTTTACTTCTTGAGTCGCATTCGTAGAGATAGAATATGCAATACGCTTATCTGCAAATAATACATCTAATGGACTAGGCGCTGCTGCGTTTCTAGATTGTAACACAGTTACACCACTAATGAAGTTTTCATATTTACCAAAATAGTAATAGAAATCAATCAATAATTTTTTTGCCACTAAACCCTTGTAACCTACTTCAAAAGAACGCATAGATTCAGGCTTGAATTCTGGGAATGATTGTACTTTCAATAAAGCTGGGTTTGGAGCACCTGCTGCAGCTGAAGCACCAAATGCATTCACACTTGCTAAAGAATAAGCAGGATTGGTATTGAATTTGTAGTAATCTCTTAATTGAGGTAAACCACCCATTAATCTTGTTCCACCACCAACTAATAAATTGATCCATTGGTTTTGAGTTGTTGGGAAACGGTAAGCTGTTTGATAAGATAGACGTAAGTTATGGTCTTCTTCTAATTTAATTACCAAAGATGCTCTTGGAGTAAAACGACCTTGGAAGTTGGTATTTTTATCATAACGTCCAGATAATGAGAACTTGAATAAATCATCTAAGAAACGCTTTGACAATTGAGCATAAGCACCTGTCTCATTGATCTTGATGTTAGCAGCTGTATCCGCAAACAAAGTACCTTGAGAATTCAAGATAAATTGTCTTGAACTTGCACCTACTAAGAAATCAGCATTGTGCTTAGCCAATCCAAAAGCTTCTGTTAAATTATATTGACCTTCAAATACACGTAACGAAGAACGATCTAAGAACATTGCACCACCTTGAGAAATTGGTGTACTTGTTAAAGCTTGGAACATTGGATTATTTCCAAGAAAGCCAGTAGGTCTTCCTGCATCTGCATTTGCTCTAGCTCCAGCATGAGCAGCTTGTTGATTCAATCCAGCACTTAATAAAGTAGAATAAGTAGCAGCATAAGTTGGATACCATGTTGTACTAGGCTTCCATGCTTCGTTGAAATAACGAGCTGCAATTGTTGAGTTAAAAGATGCACCAGAATTTTCTAATGTAGTATAAGCTCTTACGTACCAGTTTTTAGCTTTTAATTCTAATTTATATTGACCCATTCTAAGATCTTTCAAAGCATAACGATCACTACCAGTATACATCGTATTACCAAAACCAGTATAAGCAGCGAAAGATGCTTCTACATTGTCATTGATTTTGTAATGTAAAGAACCTTGGAACTTAACGTTCAAGGCTATTGGATCTACGATATCTTGTTCAGCATATCCTGTTCTACTAACATTCACATTGTTAAAATAACCTCTTTTATCACCCCATAAGAATGCAGCATTTGCACCTAAGGCAGCACCACCAGCAGCTGTTAAGAATGCTTGGTAAGAAGCCAATGTAGGGTATAAAGCAGCTGCATCGTATAAACTATTAAAAGTCGCTGTTCCAATTGCAGAGCCATAAGCACCTACTAAAGAACCTAACACCCCACTTTTTACTGCAGATCCAACACCAGCTAAATTACTAGTTGTTTCATCACCATAAAAGTTCACACCGTCATAGTTAGGGTCAGATTCTCTTGTGCCAGGAATCATTTGACCATTTTGAGTACCAGTGGTTCTTGAGTAGTTTTGAGTACTATTGGCTCTCCAGTCTTCAGCTTCTGTATATTGCATGCTGAATTTGTATGCAAAACGATCCCCAATTTTTTTAGCATAACGTACTGTCCAATCTTTAAAAGGCGCTAAAGGACGTTGCTTGCCATCTATATGGTTGATACCTTGTTTTACTTGGAAACTTAAGCCTTGGTATTTAAATGGATTCTTACTGTTAATTAATACAGTACCATTCATGGCACCTGCACCATACAATGCAGAAGAGGCACCAGGTAATAATTCTATATTGTCCACATCTAATTCTGTTAAACCTACAATGCTTCCTACTGAGAAGTTTAAACCTGGGGCTTGGTTGTCCATTCCATCAATTAATTGATTTAAACGGGTATTACCACTACCATTAAAACCTCTTGTGCTAATACTTTTGAAATTTAAACTAGCCGCATTCACGTCTACCCCTTTTAAAGTACCTAATAAATCATAATAGTTAGAAACTGGTGCGTTCTTAATGGTGTTATTGTTGATTCTTTCAATGGTTACTGGAGATTCTAAAATACGCTCCGCAACTCTTGATGCCGCAACAACAACTTCAGTACCTAATGTGAAAGCTTGTTTTAAACTCACATCCACTTTAGTTGTACCAGCATTGACCACCTGCTCTTGGTTTTCAAAACCTACAGAGCTAAAAACCAATGTATAAGGCGCTTTTTGAGCCACATTTAATCTGAAAGTTCCTTTATCATCTGTATAGGTTCCAACAGATGATCCTTTCACTGTAACAGATACGGCAGCAATGGTTTCGCCACTAGATCCATTTTTTACAGTTCCTGTGATTGTTCCTGCATTTTGAGCCATCGCACTAATTGCTGTAAAAGCAAATGCACAAAAAAGACTAAAACGAGTTAATAATCTTGTCATAATAAATTGTTTTTAAATTGAATTGTATCTCAAAATACCAAATTGTTAGCAAATCAGAAAAAATTATCAAAATACTGTTAAAGTTTTTATTTTCGTACCATGAACCCAACTACTATCCCAGGACTATTGAATACCTACCATGGCAAAGTAAGAGATGTCTATTATATTGAAAATGAGCTACTTGTGATGATAGCAAGTGACCGAATCTCTGCATTTGATGTCATTTTACCGGAACCCATTCCCTTTAAAGGACAGGTTTTAAATCAAATTGCCGCCTATATGCTGGATGCCACCAAGGATATTTGTCCAAATTGGCTCATTAGCACTCCGGCGCCCAATGTGGCCATTGGTAAAAAATGTACCCCATTTAAGATCGAAATGGTGGTTAGAGGCAATTTAGTTGGGCATGCTTGGCGTACTTACCAAAGTGGAAGCAGGATACTTTGTGGGGTCTCACTACCTGAGGGATTAAAAGAAAATGACTTTTTCCCAACCCCTATTATCACACCATCCACCAAAGCTAGCGAGGGGCATGATGAAGATATTTCAAAAGAAGCCATCATTGAGCAAGGTTTAGCTTCCGCGGAAGATTGGGCCATTTTAGAAAAGTATGCCCTTGCCCTATTTGCTAGAGGAAAGGACATAGCTGCTAAAAGAGGCTTAATTCTAGTGGATACGAAATACGAGTTTGGAAAGATTGGGGATACCATTTATTTAATGGATGAAATTCATACCCCTGATTCTTCTAGGTATTTTTATGCAGATGGATTTGAAGCAAGACAAGCCAATCAAGAAAAACAAAAACAATTGAGTAAGGAATTTGTAAGAGAATGGTTAATTGAAAATAATTTTATGGGCAAAGAAGGACAGACAGTGCCAAACATGTCTGAAGCATGGATTCAAACGATTTCAAAAAGATACATTGAATTATACGAACAAATCATTGGCGAAGCATTCAAACCTGAATCCAAAACCGAAACAGAGACAATACAATTAATTCGAACTACATTGAACAGTTTAGGAATACAATAAAAAAAATCCCGGCTTTGGTCGGGATTTTTTTGTACAATTATTTCACTTCAATATCAATCCCTAGTCTAGGTCTTAATCTTTCTTTGGATTTGTTAAATACCTGCATGCCTTTTTTAACTCCTTTTCTCAAAGCTTCTTGTGCTTCTAAAGGTAAATGATAAACCTCTTTGCATGCACTTGTGCAACATCCATCAAATGCTTTGGCACATGTTTCACATTGGATAAAAAGCAAATGACAGGCATCATTTTTGCAATTGGTATGGGTATCTGCAGGCTTGCCGCACTGATGACAACTTGCAATAATATCTTCGGTTATTTTTTCACCTAAGCGATCATCAAAGACGAAATTTTTACCTTTGAATTTACTTTCTAATCCTGCCGATTTTATTTCATTGGCATAGTGTATCACCCCGCCTTCTAAGTGATATACATTTTTAAAACCTTCATGTAACATATAAGCACTTGCTTTCTCGCAACGAATGCCTCCAGTACAATACATGATAATATTTTTTTCCTTATGAGGCTGCATCATTTTAGCTGCCATCGGCAATTGATCTCTAAAAGTATCCGAAGGAATTTCAATGGCATTTTCAAAATGCCCTACTTCGTATTCATAATGATTACGCATGTCAATTACAATGGTTTCAGGCGAAGCAATCAATTCATTCATTTGTGCTGCATTCACATATTTCCCTTTATTCACCATGCTAAAATTAGGATCCTCAATACCGTCTGCCACCACTTTGTCTCTAACTTTAATTTTCAATACCCAAAAACTTTTACCATTGTCATTCACCGCTTTATTCAATCGAATGCCATTCAATGCTTGAATAGAAAAAAGATAGGATTTAAAACCTTCAAATAAATGAGTAGGTACACTCACTTGTGCATTGATCCCTTCAGTAGCAATATAGATTCGGCCAAAGACCTGCATCGCATGCAATGCTTGGTACATTTGATCTCTAAATTGAGCCGGATCTGGAATTGGAAAATACTGGTAAAAACTAATCGTAGTTCTATCGAAAGTCTCTTGATAGAGTTTTTGTTTCAATTCTTTATTTGAAACACGGTTGTGCAGTTGTGCCATATGGATTTAATTTAAGCTCAATTACAGATTAAGCAAATTGACCCCAAAGGTAAACTTATTCAGGTTTCCTAACAAATGACCCAGTCAGGGAAGCAAGACCTCCTAATAATGCACCAACCAATGCTGTAACAATAATTAAAGCAATGTAAGCACCGCCAAGTGGAAGGATCTTTGCTACTTTAGTGGATAAGATATGGTTGTTCGCCAAGTCAATTCCAAATGCTAAACCAGCCCACAAAGCACCAACACCTAGTGCACCTGCTATAAATGATTGCACCGGTTTAATTGGTAATGCAATGGCAATGATTAAATTAGTTACAACAAAACTCCACCAAGGCAAGCTGCCATAGATTCCGATTGCATAAGTTGTTAATGCTACTAATACTATTGAAAGAATAAATTTCATTTGAATGTTTTTAAAGTTGATCTAAAAGTTAAATTAAATTATGCAACTGCTTTTTTAAATTGAATATGCCATTTTGTTCTTTCATGTTGCATTAACTTTTCTTTTGGCAAGAATAGTAATCTATAATATTTACCTGCTGCCCAATAATCTACAAAGCTGTCATAATATGGACTACCAGGATTTCCACTCTGCCCTCCTGGGTACAATCCATATGCTTCAATTTCATCGGTTAAATGCACCACCATTCTCCAACTTGGTCCATTGTTTTCACCAGTGGCATTGATGATATTCATGCCTCCTCCAATAGGTAAATTTAACCTGCTCAATGCAGGTATTTTTGTGAGGTGTAAAACCCTTGTTGCCTTGAATGCAACCCAAGTTAATTTATCTTCTTTTTCTAATTCAAGACATTTTAATGTGGCTTTTTCAATCCCTAAACGCACTTGATCTTTTAAGGTTTCTACTTTGTCTTTGGTTCGGATATCATCTGCTATTCTAAAATTAGAATCACGATTCATTTGCTCTAACAAAACAAAGGATTCAGGCTTGGTCAATGGAATAACTGAACCAGCTAACTCATCTCCCCAAACAGCATTCTCTACACTATCCCAAATTAATTTAAAAATAGTGATCCCTTTTTCTGTAGGATTATTGTACAAGTTCCACTGAGTCATGGTTGTCACCATTCTCTGCGCATCCTTACTTAAGCTATTCATTTCCACAAACTTCATTAGAGCAGGTCTCGCTCGCTCAGCAAATACATTAAAATTACTGGTTTGCAACGCTTGCATGTCTTGAGCTGTTAATTGTGTTCTACCAGACAATTGTTCATTCACACTAATCCCTCTATACAAAGGAAAAGAACTTGCTGTTCCTAAATAGTAAGGATAGCTTGCATCCGTTGGTTTTTGGTTGGCACTGCTCACAAATCCACGTGTAGGATTAAGGATCATTGGATTTTCATTGAATGGAATGATACCTTGCCAATCGTATGCACTATCTCCACCAGGCATGATAAAGTCGCCTTGTCTATCCCATCTTGCAACAAAATCTCCTTGTTGTTTAATAGCGATATCGCCAGATTTTGTGGCGACTACAAAATTTTGCCCAGGACATTTCCATAATTGAATTGCTTTGGAATAGTCGTCCATATTTTTTGCACGATTTAACTGGTAAAAAGTTTCTACCCCAGTTGAAGCATTGTGTGCCGTCCATTTAACTGCAAGGGTTCTGCCATTGGACTGAGGATTTTGATAATAAGCATCAAATAGCACTGGTCCATAATGACTCATGGCAATATTTTCAATCACATCTGCACTGTCTTTTACTTTAATGACTTCTACCCTTTTAGTCACCGACTTCCAAGCACCGTTGAACCAATATTCATTTTGTGTTGTATCCTTAAATTTCAATTCATAATAATCCAATACATCGCGTCCTGCATTGGTTACACCCCAAGCTAAACTATCATTGAATCCAATAATGACAGCTGGAGAACCTGGGAAACTTGCACCATAAGTACTATGTGTTGGCGTGGTGATTTGAACCTCGTACCATAATGATGGTAAATTCAAACCTAAATGTGGATCACTACATAAAATTGGTCTTCCTGACTTTGTCATAGCTCCTCCTACTGCCCAGTTATTACTACCATTGTTAGGATCTGGTGCTTCTGGTGTTTCAACCACTTTTGCAATGTCTACATGAGGTGTTTTTTTCAAATACACCATATCAGATTGTACTGGTTTTACTGGCACAATACTTGGATCAGCAAACACGGTTCCTTTTGGAATAATTGGATCCAATGAATCTTGTTGATTGGTGTATAATTGATCAAATAAATCATAGCCTAAATAATCTCTTGTGTTGGTCAATTGTAAATCTGTACTTGCAGATCTTCCAGTCAAATCATAGGACATAAACATTAAAAACAAATAGGTCTTCTTTGGTGTCCAGCTTTCTGGCTCAAAATTCATCAACTTATATTCAAAGGGTAAATCCTCTGGAGCTAATTGTTTTAAATAGGCATTCACACCAGCAGTGTAAGCATCTACGGTCGCTTTCATTACTGGATTTTTTTCATTGATATAGGTTTCTGTTTGCTCAGCACCATAGACCATGCCTAATCTTCTAAAAAAACGATCTATCGGTAATTTATCTGCGCCTGCTACTTCGCTCAATCTTCCTGCAGCCACACGTGTTTGAAAGTCCATTTGCCATAGTCTGTATTTTGCATGTAAATAGCCTTGAACATAATAAGCGTCTTCATCGTTGTCAGCATAAATATGTGGCACCAATCGGTCATCCATATACACATCCACATCTCCTTTCAAATCGTTGGCAAGAATGGAAGCATCAAAATTCGTATTGATACTTTCTGCATTTTTCCAAAATCCATGTTGTGGAGATAAAAAATAACCCAATCTTGGTGCTTTCGTACCTCCTAATTTTAATTGGATATTAAGCGTAAATACAAGTCCAGCTGTTACAGTCGCTGACACTAAAAATGGTAGGATGCGCATGGCAATAATTTAGACTTCTAATATAGTAATTATTTGCTTATGCCTGCCTTAAAAAAGGCTAAATGGTCTTGTAGGGATAGTGCTGGATGTTTATCCAACAAAGCTTCTGTTTTCTGGATACAGGATTGAAGGAATTTTTGGTGTTCTGCTGAGCCCGTAAAAAAAGGCTTATGGCTCATTGCTAATTGAAGTTCAGCAACTTGTTTCATGATGGTTTGCGTTTTATGATCCATATAAGTCTCGACCAATTTATCCCAAACATAACCAGAAGCTGCAAAATTAGGATGGACTAGGTCTTCTGCATAGAATCTGTAATCTCTTAAATCATCTATTATGTATTCATAAGATGGGAAATAATCTACCTGTTTAGATGAATTGACTAATTCATGAACCGCTTGAATTAAAACTGCTTTACTACGATTGTTTTCTATTAATCCTTCCCTCAAATGTCGAACTGGGCTAATGGTGCATGTGGTATGTAAGTTTGGATTAAAAGCATGCAAACGCGCTACTAAATTTTGTAGACTTTCTAATAAAGTATTGGGTTGCATTAAGGATTTATAAAACCAATTGGATGGCCCTTTGTGATTGTTGGCAACCACTTGTCCTTGTCCCAAAGGTGCTTCATCGGTCAAATGATATAACCATGCAGACCCTAGGGTAATCACCAATCGATTTGCTGATTTCAAAAAATCATGGGCTGCTACAATGCTAGTATTGATATTTTCCAAGGCGTCCTTTTGTTCAATCGCGGAAAAACGACTATGATGATTCCAACTATGCCAAAGTTCATTGTGCTGAAATAAATCATTTGCCTGATACACCCTCCTATCCATGATTTCGGTCAATGTATTTATAACACTTACCGGATTAAATAGAATACCATATGGGTTCTCAGAGAGTTCAAATAAATGAGTCTTAAATTTTGCGCCAATATTTTCTGTGAAACATGAACCAATCAACATAAGCTTATCCCCATAGGCTATGGTATGGTTGGAAGGCTTTGCGTCTAATGTTAATTTGAATTTCATTTAAACAATCTTTGCTTCATTGATTCGTACAAGACAATACCAGCAGCAACAGATACATTAAATGAATCAAAATTAGTCGCCATTGGAATTTTGAAAAAATAATCTGCGGCCTTG
>Ga0214921_10001210_pt1 | contig 44707 bp, 42 predicted proteins | sample LL1505_MetaG_FD_177992 | JGI IMG/M metagenome (GOLD analysis project Ga0214921, IMG submission 177992) | Freshwater microbial communities from Lake Lanier, Atlanta, Georgia, United States - LL-1505 | ecosystem: Environmental > Aquatic > Freshwater > Lake | place: USA: Georgia | collected...
CGAGAGAACTTCCCTGCGCCGCCGACCAATGCCGCTCCCTCCGCATTCCCAATCGCATCGTTCCCCTGTCCTTCATGGCCGATGCCTTCAAATCCGACCTTCTAAAATCCGGCGGCAAGATTCCCGATGGCCACTATGAGGAACAGACGATGAAGAAAACCGTTGTCCCTTTCCGCAACGGCATCTTTCTCTCTCTGGGCACCGGGTATGCCGAGAGCATGGGGGCGGAAGCAGTCACCATCGCGGCCCATGCGGGCGACCACACGATCTATCCCGACTGCCGAGAAGACTTTCTCGGCCCGATGGCGCAGGCCATGGAATCAGGAACCTACGCGCGCATCAAACTGCTTCGTCCGTTTGTCTCGATGGACAAGACCGCCATTGTTCAGCGGGGAGCGGAGCTGAAGATCGACTTCGCCCGAACTTGGTCCTGTTACAAAGGCGGGCTTCTTCACTGTGGCACCTGCGGAACCTGCATCGAGCGTCGCGAAGCCTTCCTTTTGGCAGGCGTTCCCGATCCCACCCCCTACGTCACCACCCCACCGCTTCCTCCCAAGCCCGCTTTGGAAACCTGATCCCATGCGGATTGCGGAAATCTTCTACTCCATTCAGGGAGAGGGTCTCCTGGCCGGTGTTCCCTCCATCTTTATCCGCACTTCCGGTTGCAACCTGCGCTGTCACTGGTGCGACACGCCTTATGCCTCCTGGAAACCGGAGGGCCCGGAGATGTCTGTCCCGGAAATTCTGCAAAAGATCTCTGCCTGGAACTGCCGCCATGTCGTGCTAACCGGCGGAGAGCCCATGATCGCCCCCGACCTACCCGAACTAGCCGCCACACTTAAAAAAGAGGGTAAACACATCACCATCGAGACGGCCGGCACCATTGCCCCAAACAACATCTCCTGTGATCTTGCGTCCATTAGCCCCAAGCTCTCCAACTCCACTCCTTCCTCAGAACAGGATAGGGCTTGGTCCAAAAAACACGAAGCGGCACGTCTTCAACCGGAAGTCATTTCCGACTGGATCAGCAACTATGCCTTTCAGCTCAAGTTCGTGGTGTCATCCGAACTAGACCTCGCAGAAATCAAACACCTCCTCTCCCGCCTGGAAATCTTCAACTTGTCCTCCGAAGCCTTGGCGAAGGAGGAAGCCCCCCCGCTCCAGCGGGTTAGGAGCGAAGAAGGTCCACTTGTCCCCTTACACCAAATCCTCCTTATGCCCGAAGGAATCGACGCCCAAACTCTATCCTCCCGCTCCCCTTGGCTCATCGAAATCTGCAAGCGCGAAGGCTTCCGCTTCTGCCCCCGCTTGCACATAGATCTCTTCGGTCACAAGCGCGGAACTTAAGCTAAAACCCTTCGTAGCCTTGGCGAAGTAGGGCAAATAGAGCTCTTCGGTCATACGCGGGGGACTTGAATGTCGAGCCTTGAAAATTCTGTAGGGCCGCGCTCCGCCGCGGCCAGAAACAAGATCACGCAATTTTGACGATTCGTCCGCTCGCTGCCCCCGCCTCCAACGCCGCCAACTCCAAAATTTGCGCTACCACCTCTTCCGGCTTCTTGCCTCCCTTGTGCATCTCCGTATCCAGGAAGGGCGGCTCCACCGCATTGACCAAAATATCCAATCCCTTCAATTCGTAGGAAACCGCCTTGGTCAACGAATCCAACGCACACTTCGAGGCACAGTACGCCGATGCCTTAGGCAAATGCTTGATCGGGGCACTGATGCTCACGATCCGTCCAAACCCCCGTTGAATCATCCCCGGCAGTATCGCCCGCATCAGAAGGTATGGACCCCGTACATTGGTCGCCATAATCCTATCCCACTCCTCGACCGGAAGCTCCTGCACGGACTTCATTCCCGTGATGATCCCGGCATTATTGACCAAGATCTCGATAGGCCCGGTCTTCTCTGCCCGTTTTAAAGCCATCTCGACCGATTTTGGATCCGTCACATCCATCTCTACCGCCGTGCCCACTCCTCCGGCCTTGGTAACCTCTACAGCTGTTTGCTGAATTCGATCTTTTCTCCGACCGGCACAGACCACCTTTGCCCCCATCTGCCCCGCGGCAATCGCCAGCGCCTTGCCCAAGCCAGATCCCGCCCCGGTGATTAGAATAACTTTGTTTTTTAGATCCATTTTTTACCCCGCGATTAATGCCGTAACTTTAGCGGCAGCTTCCTCGACCACTTCCTTAGGTATTTTGACTATGAAAACAGCTCGTCGATCACGCCAATCTAGGCAACGTAGATGGTCACTGAGGACAAATCCTTGGATTTTCAGTCCAGCGGGCAAGTTGCACTCAAAAGGGTAGTCCTTCCCACGGCTCGTGATGGGGCAGATGAGCGCCAGGCCTGTTCTCTGGTTATATGCGCTGGGGCTCAAAACAAGTCCGGGACGGTGACCTGCCTGTTCTCTTCCTGCCTGAGGGTTGAAATTCAGCCAAACCGCATCACCCCGTTCCGGGACATAGGATGTCGCTCTCACCACACCTCAGCTCCGCGGGGACCACCCCAATCTGACTCTTTGTGCAACTGATTCTTTCTGATTTTTCCGATTAGGAATTTGGCCTGAAAGGAAGGCTTCGCAGGTTGGATGGTAAGCTTGTTGTCAGCCAACGAAAGCTGGACCGAATCTCCCTGCCGCACTTTGATCTGCCGGGCAAATCCGGCGGGAATGCGTAAAGCCAAACTGTTGCCCCACTTCTGTAAAGCGACCTGCATGTATCTACATTGAATCTACTTTATTCTTTGTCAATAGACCCACAGCGCAACCCCCATCGGTAGGGCGGGCTCGATGAACCCGCCTAGCCGTTCACCCTACTCCTTTTGTAGCCCTTCACCATTTGCCGGAACCAACGCATTCGTTTCCGTCACGGGGACGGGGCTAGCGACTGGCGCCACCGGCTGTGGATAAGGCCAAAGGATGAACTCACTCCGGTCAAACCAAGCTCCGGTAGGCATCGCCATGGAAGAACCTTCCCACTCCTTGCCTAGCTTGGATCGGACGGGAAAATATCCCGTCGCCCCCAGCAGCGCCGCCTGCTGGGAAGGAGCCAGCAGAAAGTCCAAAAACTTGCAGGCCATCTCCTTTTTTGTCGATCCATCCGACACCGCCATCACCTCGAAATCCACGATCGTCCCCGTGGGCAGGGCCGACCAGCGAATCAGGCCGTTTCCGGCCTGGGGATTCAGAATGAGGTGCCACGAAGGCAAAAACGAAAAATTAGCCTGCCCATCTTGCAAAGCCTTCCAACACTCCTCTTCCATCGCTGTTTTCCCAGCTAAGGATGCCTCCGCCTGTTGCGTCGCCTGGTTTCTAAACGGCTCCCCACCCAACCGGATCGACCGATTTTGCGATTTGATCCAGAGCGCTCCCAATAGATCCGGGTCGCTTGGGAAAAGAGCGGCAGGCTCAGTCCACCAACGAGCCGGAGGCGCCATGGCCACCTTGGGATTGGTTCCCGGGGCCACTTTTTTCATAAAAAACCACGGACTGACTCTCCATGGCCGGCTCTGCTTGCCGGCAGGATCGTAAGCCTGGGCCAAATAGACGGGATTGATGCCCTCAGACGAAACCTTCCCGGTCAGATCCATCCAAAGCAGATTCCTCCCCATTTCCGGAAATGTCCGGGCCTTGATCAGGTAGACATCCCCGTCTGAAGGCCAGTGACCTTCCGGACTGCGACTTAAGGGACGAAGTTCAACTTTCGGAAAGCCCGGAGCACTCGAAAACGTGTCGACCCAGACCTGAGGAAGAGTCGGCCCCTCGTGATAAACCATCAGTTTGGCCGGGGCCGTAAACAAGGATGGGGCGGAGGGAATAGGCAGCCTTTCCGGCTCGGGAGAGGCGGGGCGGAACCAGTGTCCCAGCCCAAACCCCAGACCCACCACCAACATCAGTCCCAAACCGATCAAACCCGGCTTTCGGGATTCGGGTTGATTTTGTTTCGGCTCCATCCGAATAGGCTCTCCCAAAAGTCGGTTGCGGGGAAGTCACAAGGTTGTCTGGACGGCCCAGGACAGGCATCATTCCTGTATGGCCAAAGAGGACCTTAAAATTCAGGCTTGGATGGAGCAACTTCGACGGATGCGGGAGATGCAATACGCATACCACAAGAAGTTCTTTCATGGCCTCTATTTTTTCCTCGTGCTGGTGGTTGGTTGCCTGCTTTGGGATAGTGCCCCCTCCCTCGCCTTGGTCCCCCTCCTGGTGATCACCGCCGGCACCCAGTCTTGTTTCTATCTCCACTTTGTCGACTTTGCCCGGCTCCACGCTCGCTTTGTAGAGGGTCGTTTGAACAAGGCCTTGGGGAAAGGCACGCTCGTCGGGTCCGAAATTGAGGATCTCTACTTCTATCCCATCGACGCCCCCAAGATCGGCGGCTTTGTTCCCTCCACCCCTCTGCGCTTCTTCAGCTTCTTCACCCTCCACTGGGTGGCGCTCTGGCTGGGCCTTGCTTCTTTTGCTCTCTGGCGCCTCCTCCCCATGATGGGCCCCTGCGGCCGACACTACCTGGCCCTGCTGGCTCTCTGGGGCAGTATTAATTTTATCTACCTCGCTTGGTTCTTTTATCGCCAAAAGGCCTCCCAGGCGGTCAATCAATATCTAGAAGAAGCCCGTTAAATCCCTTGGCTTACGCATTCGACCTTCCGGTCGTTTTTCCCTAGCTTGAGATGGTGAATCAATTACGGCGTGTCCTAGCTTTCGGCCTTCCCTTTCTTTGGCCCTACCGCTCTCGATTTATTGCCGCGGTGGTCTTGGCACTCTTTTTCGGGTTATCCAACGGTGCCTTTGTTCTTGCGACGAAAACCCTTTTTGAACGATTAAGCCCCCCTCCGTTGGCTCCCGGCCAAGTCGATCCCCAAGGACTGGCCTCGCGCCTTTCCGGCGACTTCGCGGAAATCATGGAAAAAGTACTCCCTCGCTCCGGCCAACCCATCACCCCCCTGCAGATTGCCGGTGCCGTCCTGTTTCTGCCCTTTTTGATGTTTCTGCGAGCCGGCACCAGCTATCTGAGTACGTACTGCATGACTTGGGTCAGCACCCGGGTCGTTCGGGACATGCAGATCCGGGTCCTCGAAAAGCTTCATTCCTTGTCTTTGGATTACTTCAACAAATCGACCCTGGGAGATCTCACCACCCACATTTCCGGGGATACAGGAAGAATTTTTGATGCCATGAACAACGGTCTCAGCGACCTCATCAAGGAACCTTTTACACTTCTCAGCATTCTGGCCGGCATGATCATCATCGATGCCCGTCTAACCCTTGCCGCTTTAGTCATTCTTCCCTTGGTCATATTACCGATTTTGGTGGCCGGAAACCGGTTGAAACGTCTGGCTAGACAAAGTGTCTCGGTCGGCATCAGCCAAGGAAGCGGCCTGATTGAAGCCTTGGCGGGCATCCGACTGATCAAGGCTTACGGCCTCGAGAATTTTCAGCTAGACCGATACCGGGGAGAAAGCTTGGAACTGGTCAACCTTCAGGTGAAGAAAACGCAAGCAGGCAAATTGGTCAATCCGGTGATCGAGGTGATTAGCACCCTTGGATTGGGCGTCTTCATTATTGTGGTCTTCACCACCCATCAGTCCGTCTCCGATTTTGTCGGCTTCCTGACCGGTCTCGTGATGCTGCCCACCCCGGTCAAACGTCTCGCCCAAATGCACGTCGACCTTGTCTCCGCCACGGTCAGCTGCGATCGCCTCGAAAAGTTTTTTGCCCTGACACCCAGTGTGCAAGAGCCCGCGAATCCGGCCCCCCTCATCCCATTAACGAATCAATTGACGTTCGAGAAGGTTTACCTGGATTACGGTCACCATCATGTTTTGCAGGAAATTGACCTTCAACTTCCCAAGGGGTTCAAGCTTGGTCTCGCCGGAGCCAGTGGCTCCGGCAAAAGCAGCTTGATCAATCTTCTGCCCCGATTTTACGCGCCTACCTCCGGCAAAATTCTGTGGGATGGTCGGGACCTGAGTACCATCCACTCTAGGGAATTGCGGTCCCAAATCGCGTTGGTGAGTCAGGATGTCGTCCTTTTTGACGCCTCGGTTGCTGAGAACATCGGCCTCGGACGCTTGGGAGCCAGCCGACCCGAAATCGAGGAGGCGGCCCGAAAAGCCTTCGCCCATGACTTCATCCTCGACCTGCCGAGGCAGTACGAGACCCGGGTTGGAGAACGAGGGGTCATGCTTTCCGGAGGACAGAAAGCCCGCATTAGCCTGGCGCGAGCCTTTCTTCGCAACGCCCCCATCCTGATTTTAGATGAGGCCACTGCCGCTTTGGACGCTGATTCGGAAACGGAAGTCCAGAATACCATCGACCAACTGGAGGAGGGGCGCACCGTGGTTTGTATCGCTCATCGCCTTTCCACCTTGGCCAATATGGATGAAATCATCGTACTGGAGGGCGGGCGTATCGCCGAGCGCGGCACCTTCTCCAATCTGCTATCCAAAAAAGGCCTTTTTGCCGGCATGGCCTCCCAACAAGGCATCAACTCACCTTAGTCACGGATGGACATCTCCATCGTCACCCCGTGCTTTAATTCGATCCGTTGGATTGAACTCTGTGTTCGCTCGGTTCGGCATGCCCTGCAAGGACGCGCTTACGAGCACATCGTCTGTGACGGGGGGAGCACAGACGGCACCCTCGAATATCTCCGCCAACAAAACGATATCCACCTGACTCCCGGCCCAGACAAGGGAATGTACGATGCTCTAAACAAGGGCATGGCTGCCGCACGCGGCCGGATCCTGGGGCATTTGAATGCCGACGAGCAGTACGATCGTGCGGGCCTAACCCATGCCCTGACCAAACTGGAACGAACTGGAGCCGATGCCGTTTTCGGCCCCACCATCATGCTCGATGAGCATTTAAACTTTCTCTATCTCTTCAACCAGATCACCGTCCCCCGCCCGATTGATGCCGACTACCAGATGCCCGTGCAAACTTGCTCCCTATTTTACCGTCGCCATGTCTGGGAACGGCAACCTTTCCCCTCCCAGTTCCGAATGGCGGGCGATCATGTCTGGATCCGTCGCCAGTTTCAATTGGGGTGGAAACTTGCATCGGTTCGCCATCCCATAGGTCTTTTTATTTGGCATCCGGATCAACTAGCTCCGCGCCATATCGGGGGTAAACGCGAAAACCCCACGCCAGACGTGAACCGCAAATCAGTGGTCATTAAACTGGCCAAATCATATTATCGCTTCCGCAACTTCTTGTCCGGCTCCGTATTTTCTCCATGGAGAATGCCCTACCAGATCACCCTGCCCAACGGCATGGCTGAGGCCCGAAATGAGAAATGGCCCCGACTTAAAATGCCAAAGGAAGTGAAGCGGCGCCTGGCACCTTCCCGTCACTGACGCTGCGCGGCGGCAGGAAGCTCAATTCCACCTTTTGGCTGCAAAAGGGTTTCTGCCACCAAACGGTGCCCTTCCTCGTTCCAGTGGGCATCATTCTTCCAGTAGTACTTTTGAATGATTTGGTCGGCCGGTTCCTGATTCACAAAGACCGGAAACAAACTGATAAACTGCGCCCCATTTTCCTTGGCCCAGCCCGCCCACTCGGTCTCCACACGCGACGGCTTAGTTCCAGCCCGAACCTGCTGCGGCCATGGGTAAACCACGAGGGTCAACGGTAATCCCAGTTTTTTGAGTTCTTGGGCCAGCAGACTCATCTCCGACTTCGTTCGGGCCAGACCCCTCTCCACCAACCCATCATAAGGGCCGCGGTAATCCGGCCAGTTGTAGGCCCATTCGGGAATCGCATCGTACTCCACCACCCCTGTCGAACTGGCCTGTCTCCGCCAAGTAAGCCGGCTATTTCTGATAATCGCGCCGAGAATAACAAAATTCTTCTCTACACGAGTTTCCAGCCAGTCGCAGATTGCGTCTGCCTTCTGTAGTTTCATTGCTTTCTCACGAAAAGGTCCATACGCAACCTGTTGGACCTTCCCATCCGCCCCCTCCTCATAGTAGAACTCGTCCTTCAAGTCGGAAATATCTAGGCACAATACTACTCGATCAACCTTCAGTCCCTGTGTCCTCAGCAAATACCGCAATTTCACCCGCTCCGTAGTCGGGCAGTAAGAGGCCACGCCTGCGTTCAGGACCTCAATGCCTTTCGGTTTCAGCCCGCTGGCAACCCTGCCGACAAACGTTTTCTCCCAAGGAATCGGCCCTGCCTCGGTAAAAGAGTCTCCAATAAACAGAATTCTAGGAATTTCTCCGACAAGTGGAACATTTCGCATTTCTGCATCTCGCAATCCAAGCGAGTTGCTGAAGTACGGTGCAGAGTATGGGCCAAAAATATCCACCCCTTGTGAGCTCGGCTTAATTCCGTGGTGAAAGAGAGGATCGGAAATTCTCAACCCAGGTTTATCCAAAGGTGGTTTTTTTCGGATCTTCACATAAATCTGCCGAACCCCAAAATCCAGTCCCAGTGCCGCCACTAACCCCAGAAAAATCGCTAAGCCTTTATGTGCTCGATTGGATGGGCTCACGACTAGGGAGGCGTAGAGATCTGCCGAAAAGCATCAGAAAAGTGTGTAGATGAATGGCGCCGCCCCCGTGCCACCAGCCAGAAGAAGCGCTCCCATCAGTAAAAACGCCAAGAGTATAGGGAGAAGCCACCACTTTTTATTTTCCTTCAAAAAAACCCAGAATTCACTAAAAAATCCACCTCCGGCCTTAGTAGCCTGCGCTTCGAATTGGGAAGGCTCTTTTTGGCTCATTAGCTTTGTCGAAGATAACTCGCCGGATCGGTCTTGCCAACCGGCCTTTTCCACATCGATGGGCCTTGTGGCATCTTAAGATCCAGCGAGTCATGCCCAGTGGCGCGCAACAAAAGCCCAATCGGAGTTACAATGCCGTAAAAGATTGTGCCCAAAAGGACATGGGAAACCACCCATCCAATCGGATAGGTCAACAGGATCAGTCCCATAAATATCGGCCGGATGAGCGGAGGAAAGACCAACCCAGCGATGGAAATGATACCTGCAATGGCCCAACCGATCTCGACCTCATCCCAGTGCCCGGTCTTTCGTGCGATCGACCACCCGACCAATGCACAGAAGGCCGGAAACCAGATGCCGGCGAACTGCCGCAACTGCTTTCGTTCAGGGTTCCACTGAATGCTAATCATCGCTTCGCGGGGAGGTCGGAGGAAGGAGATGGGAGATAGGGGGATGCCCATCTTCCATCTGCGTTCTTCCATCTCCCATTTGTTTTCATGAAGCTAGTCCAATTCGAAGGTATGTAGGTACTTCGACCGGGCATCCACGCTGGCGGCCGCATTCTCCTCTTTGAGGAGTAAAAAGTTCCCGATGACCAAGGCATCCATGTCGGTGTTCAGAAAACAGCGGTAGGCCTCCTCGGCCGTGCAGACGATCGGCTCCCCTCGCACATTGAAGCTGGTGTTGATGATGACCGGAGAACCGGTCCTTCTTTCGAACGCTTCTAAAAGCTTTCGATACCGCGTTCCCGAACCCACTGTTTGCATTCTGGCGGAGTAGTCCACGTGGGTGATCGCCGGCAAACTGGATCTCCTCTCCTTCACCCGATCCAGACCCGTCTTACCGTTGCCCGAGGACTTCACCCTGTGTTTCTCCAATACCGGCGCAACCACCAGCATGTAAGGACTGCGATGTTTGCGTTCAATCTGGAACCAGTCAGCCGCCCTCTCCTCAATCACAGAAGGCGCAAAGGGACGGAATGACTCCCGAAACTTGATTTTCACATTCATCTGCGTCTGCATCTTTTCGCTTCGGGCATCCCCTAAGATGCTTCTGGCCCCCAGAGCTCGCGGTCCAAACTCCATTCTTCCATTCACCCATCCCACCACTTTCTCAGAAGCAATCAGGCCAGCGACCTCGTCACATAGTTTGGTTTCATTCGAAATGTGACTGAATTTCACCCCCTCCTTCTCAAGAAAAGCCCGGGTGGACTGATCATCTGGTTCCGGCCCCAGATAGGATCCTTGCATGGAATCCTCGGCCTTCGCAGTGCGTGGCTTTTCGAGGAGTTGATACCAGGTGAAGAGTGCGGCTCCCAAGGCTCCGCCGGCGTCCCCCGATGCAGGTTGAACCCAGATATCCTCAAAGGGCCCTTCCCGTAAAAGCTTTCCGTTCCCCACACAGTTAAGGGCCACACCACCCGCCAGACAAAGATGCTTCATTCCCGTCAATTGATGCGCATGCCGTGCCATTTTCAGCACGATCTCCTCAGTGACCACTTGGATCGAGGCGGCCAAATCCATCTCCCTTTTGCCAATCGGAGACTCCTTTTTTCGGGGCGAACCACCAAAAAGCCCATCAAACTTTTTGGACGTCATCGTCAGTCCTCCTGCATAGTTGAAGTAGGATTGATCCATCCAAATCGAGCCATCATCAAAGATCTTCACTAAGTGTTTTCGAATCAGGTCTGCATAGACCGGCTCACCATAAGGGGCTAGCCCCATCAGCTTGTATTCACCGGAATTGACCTTGAAGCCGCAGAAGTAGGTGAAGGCAGAATAAAGAAGCCCCAGAGAATGGGGAAAATGAAGTTCCTTGAGCAATTCAATCCGATTCCCCCGCCCCACCCCAATACTGGCTGTGGCCCACTCCCCCACCCCATCCATCGTCAGGATGGCAGCCTCTTCAAAGGGCGAGGGAAAGAAGGCGCTGGCTGCATGGGACTCGTGGTGGCTTGGGTAAACAAACGCCTTTTTATAACCAGGCAGTTGATCCCGCATCCTCTTTGCTAAAAATAGTTTATCCTTCAGCCAAACCGGTACGGCCCGCAAAAACGAAGGGAAACCGGCAGGCGCTAGCGCAAGATACGTCTCCAGCAATCGATCGAATTTCCGGAGCGGCTTTTCGTAAAAGGCGACATAGTCCAGATCTGCTGCCTTGATCCCGGCCTCTTTCAAACAGTATTCGACCGCCTTCGCCGGAAAGGCCTCATCATGCTTCTTGCGAGTAAATCTCTCCTCCTGAGCCGCCGCAACAATCTTTCCATCCGCCACCAGTGCGGCCGCGGAATCATGATAAAAAGCGGAAATGCCCAAAACTTTCATAACCACTTATCTAGATGCTTTTTCTCGTTAAGGAGATGCTAATTTTTCCATAATCCGGGGCAGGATAGCCTTGGCCACGAGGTTATTACCCTCGTTATTCCAATGAAAATCTCCCGGAATGAAATACTTTCTGTAGGTCTCTTCGGGCCGTGTGCCCTTTTCGGCAAACCCAGATGAAACGTCTGCCAAGGCCACGCTATTCTTTCGAGCAAACTCTTTCCAATATCTCGTATGCTCATTTTCCAGCCAACCAAGCGCCATCATGATTGGGTAAGGGTAAGTGACCAGAAGGACGCAAAAGTCATGCTCACGCCCCATCTTCAGAATTCGTTCGACGGCCTGCCCCTCCTGCATCAAGCCATCCCTTAACCAGGTTTTTGCTTCCGGCTTTTGCAACCACTGCAGCTTCCAGATGTTTCCTTCCTGCACCACCTCCCAATCGGAGAGAGCCTGTTTTTTAGAAAAAAGAATCTGATGAAGAGTGGTCACCGCCTGGACTGTGAGACTGTACTCGTACCATTTCAGCTTAAAAAACCTCGGTTTGTTGGATGGTTTCATCTTTTGGCGACCCTCGATAAAATCTTTGTATTCGTGCGTCTCCTCCCAAGCGTCGCCAGCGTCGATGAGCACGACTGCCATGTTCCATCGGACACCCGAATCCAAAAGCTTTCGCATCCATTTTTCTGTAAGGGAAGGGCAGTAACTCGCGACCCCAAATCCCAAGACCTCGATTCCCTTAGTCCCCACCATCTCCTGAAGATGGCCAGGCAAGCTCTGCTCGTAGGGCAATCCCCATCCCTCTGCAAAGGAGTCTCCAAAAACCGCAACCCGTTGACGATCCCCCACTTTGGAAACTTCCCGGCAGCAGGCATCCTTCCCCCCGAGTGAGTTGATATACATCATTCTTTGAAACGAGCCGTACTGCTCGATTTGACTCTCTAACGGTCGACACCCGTGATGCGTGACAGGATCCTTGGTACGCACCCAAGGTTCAGTGCGAGTCTTCCTCCATGCCACCACTGCACCACCGGACAAATCCAGCACGCCCCAAAGAATGAAAACAAAAAGAAGTTTTTTTCGGTTAGAGATCAAGGTCGATCATCTTGTTAAAGAATCAGGAAGGTTTGCGAAACGTGAATCGAATCTCCTCAAAACCACCAAACCAGAAGCACCAAACCCGAGAACAAAGAGCAGGACATACGTTGGCGGCTAGATCGAGGATCGCCCCGAAAAGAGCTCCCATGAGACGGATGGGCCAAGGCAAGATGGTGCTTTTTAATTTCTGATTTCCCCACCACACGAAAGTTTGCGAAACCAGCTCAAATTCCACCCCAGCATAACCGCCAAGAAACTCGGATTTGAAGTAATAGGGGAAGGAAAGATCGAAGCAGCGTTTGTGGTCGGCGTGCGTCATGCCACGGCTAAAATGCGGAACAGATATTTTTGCCATCCCTCCGGGCTGAAGAATGCGGTGAATTTCCCTCATGGTTCCAAAGACGTCATGCAGGTGCTCCAGCACGTGATGTGCTTCAACCAACTTAAAAGAGTTGTTGGAAAATGGGTAAGGTGTCCGATTTAAGTTCCACACCAGATCGGGATGAGTTTGCCGATCAAAATCCACATTCAGATAACCTGCCAACGGGAATCGCCCGCAACCCAGATTTAGGCGGAAAGGCCGGCAGCGGGTTCGGGAACTTGTTTTTTTCATCTTGCGTAGGGACGATACAACCGAAACTCCTCATTTTGGCCATCCCAAATTGCGTGGTCTGTGGCTGTCAACTTAGGGCACCTTAAGGTCTTTGGCCACCAGTCCTCGGGATTCAAGCTTTGGGAAGACCCCCTTACTAAGATCCATGTGCGCTTTAGGGTTTCTTGATCAAGAATAGTCATGGTTCTTTGGAGAAAATCCTTCTGATTACGAAAAAACCAAGGCATCCCAGGAGAGCGAGCACCGCATAAATATACGACTCCGCACAGGCTGTCTACTCCAATCAGGGGATCTCCCTGCTGAAAGCCCATCTGGTGAAATCGAGGATCTAAAGTCCGCATTAGTTGCTTGATTTCTTGGGAAACCAGCAGCCCTCCCCTTTCGGGCCCAAAAGAAAGATTCTCTGTTTGCTCAAAAACAGATCCCAACCGATACATCCCCAAAAGAGATGAAGAAACACGGCTGGCTTGGATCAGGCAAAGTCCCACCAAGGAAACTGCAGCTACCGATCGAATGGAAGCGGCAGGGAGCGAGCCCAATATCAAAATCCCAGCAGCCAAAAAAAAGAGTGTTCCCTGACCGGCATAATCCGCAATCGAAGTATTGGTTCCGATCCCGCAAAGAAACGGTGTCACGATCAGCGCCCACAAGAGTGAGCTTGGAATTGATTTTTCTACCTCTTGGCCATTCCTTGGCCTAGCGGCAGCAGACTTCTGGCCAACCGCCCATGCCGCCCATGCCACGCCGAAAAGCCAACACCCCGCCAACACCGACTCCTTCCCAAACTGCTCAATTCCTCCACGCCACCATCCCCGCAAAGCGCCCAAGGAAAGGCCTGCCGCAAAAAGAATGGTTGCGATTCTTGTTGTAGTCCACTTCTCGGGATTTCGTCTGCTCAACCACCAGAAAATTAAAATTGCTGGAAGTAGCAAAACAAAAGCCCGAACAACTCGATAGAAATAGTAAAAAATCTCCCACCCGTATTTTGGGACAATGAACCATCCGTGCGACCCGGTCGTTTCGGCAATGAGAATGCCCGCTCGGACCGTATCCCAGATTCCTGCCGCTCCTGCATAGATGGCGAAAATTCCGCTACCTACAACCATGGTGGACAAAGCCACGATCCATTCACGCCATTTGGGTCCTACGGATCTTTCCCTGATGCCAAACGAGACCCCCGCAAACATTGCCAACAGCACGAGAGCCGCTCCCCATTTGCCCAAGACTGCGATCGCAAGGCCGACCCCAAGCTCAAAAGGCCCAACGCCGGAGATTCCGCTTCGCAGCCAGCCCGACCACGCCAGTATCGCCCCGACCAAAATCATCCAATTGTAACAGGGGGTTCGCATCCCCGCGCTGTAGCAGGTCATGGCCGCCACCATCAGCACGGGAGCACAGAAATCCGCTAGGGCCAACTTTCCTTGTCCTACACGGAGTCGCACTGCCCCAGCCAAACGCCATGCCGCAAATAATAGGACCCCATACCCAATCCATCGCAACCCCATCACTGTTGAACCCCCCCAAAGGTAAAGTGGCCGCAAAAGAAAACCATGAAAGGTCCCGTGCCCCCAGGTGTGCCACGGATCCAAGGCGATGAGCAGGTAACTCGCCTCATCCGTCATTTCCAAACCGCGATTCGCCGCCCAGAGATGACAACCCAAAGATGTCGCGAGGGCAGTCCAGCATGCAAAAATGGCAAAATTCATGAGCCGATTTACTCCAATAAATGCCGGCGGAAACGCTCCATCGCGAAGGCCGGAGCGCAGATTTCCTGATAAAGACTGGATGCAGGCGTGGGGTTTTTTTCGAATCCACCAAGAATTTTTCGCAAGGAGGCAGCATCCTGATAACGGAAATGCCCATCGCCCAAAGCCTCAAGATGAAAATTCTCCGGCGATCCATCCCACGTGATCACTGGCTTGCCCATGCAGGCGAATTCTGCCACAGCGAGACCAAAAGTCTCCCCACGATAGCGGGCATGAATCATTCCATCGCAGGCCTGAAGGAATTCGCTTTTTTCCCCTGGATCCACCGTCGGAGGAAGAAATCGGATTCGCTCCATCCCTTGGGGCAAAGCAAAAGGCTCTGTTCCCAAGAAAAGAAACCAAAGATCCTTTCGTCTTTGAACTGCACGAAGGATCTCGGTTCGAGCAAACGAAAGATCAAAGGAGTCACCCCCGCCATGCCTCCCCAGCACCACTGCATCTTTGGGAATGGCCCATTCGGCCCGAAGATCCCTGTTTGCTGGCGATAAATCAACAATATGAGGCACCCACGGAGTCCGACCCAGACTCATCACCCGACTGAGCCAAGGGGAGACATAGGCGTATCGATCCCCGTGGAAGTCGGACTCGGGAAAGATGGCGTGAACCGCTGTCTTCGTCCCAGACGGAACGATCCCGTCAAAGAAACCATTCTTGATGGTGTAAAGAAGGTTCGCTTTTTCACTTTGTAAAATTTCTTCTGCCTCGCCCCAAGAACGATATTCCATGACATCGAAACGTCGGCGAAAACGCTCTCCCAAAGGGCCGTTGCTCGCAGCCTTATCCTGAGACACAAGGATAACCGACTTTGCCCCAAGAATCTTCTCCGCATGGTGGGCATAGTCATAAAGCGCCACCTCGGTACCCCGATAACCCCAGTGAGCAGAGTGGAAAAAGATTTTCATATTTTTTCTGCCCGAAAGGCTCAACGTTGCAAGGGCTGGAAGCTTGAGGGCCTCAACTGGTTCCTTTCCACATTCAAATCCTTCCGTCCTTCCTCCGATAATATTCATCATCATGGATAAAGTGGTCGAGGCGGTAGCCGGCACGATTCAGCGCCACAAAGACTTCTGGCTGGGGGTCGCGGGCTTGCAGAATCACCCAGCGTGGGCTGTTCCCGTTTGCTATCCGACCCACAAGTTTGTTAATGGTATTTTCCTTCCGCGCAGAGACCAGATCCACGCCCTCCCAGGAAATCGATTCCAAGCTGCAAAACGGCTCATAAGACGCTGGCCTATTTTTTTTGAGAAGTTCAGCTGCGACCGGCCTTGCTTCCAGACTGACCCCTTTCCAACCGACTTCCTCCAGCCAAACCGCATGACTTCCCGTCACTCCATCTCCAGCATCCAATTCCAAAAAGCTGCCGCCGGGCATTCGTACCCATCCCAGAAGATACTTTTTTTGGATTTCAGCCACAGGATACCTCCCGTTGCCAGTCGCCCAATGGTCCAGGCCACGTCTCCTCGCGGAATAGAACGCAGGGAACGTGGCGGGCAAAATCTGATACAACCACCTGCGAAGATCCTTTTGAACTTTGATCATGCGCTTTTATGCACTCCGTCTCTCCTCAAGTCATCTTCCATGCGAATTTCATCCGAACAACGAATCGGGCCCCAAGCTGGGTTGTTGGGGCGGGCGAACGAATAGGCTTTCATGGCGAGGCGCTCCAAAACAGCACTTTCCAACTCAGAAAGCTGGAGAATTTCATTTCATATCCGCATCTTCGTTTTTTTTCAGATAGCATCGGAACCGTGTCCCGTTCCATGCATATTTGATCAAAAACTTCAGATTCCGCCGGAAGTTCGGTCGCCAAAAAGAATAAACAATCGGAAACGACCAACCCGTGAGCCCCGGAATATGGCTCTTGTCGTTGCCCTGAACATGTACCGCAGACAATTCCAACCACCCCGACGAGTTTTGGATCCGGACCGTCTCACCCACCGCCCTTTGGCAAAGACGATCCGTAGATGCTCTTCCCTGCATATAACTCCCGCCCCATTTCCCTGAGTCCACCATTTTCCCGTTGGCAGGTTGCGTCACGTCCAGCATCCGAACCCCCTTGTTTTGGACAAAGCGATCGGCGAGGGCCATGTCTTGAATAATGGAACCCCGTTTTCCCCCGGAAGAGAGATAATCCTCAAATTCACCGGCCCATTTCTCCATTACCTTTGGACTTCGGTACTGATCCAGAATCCATTCAGCAAACTCCTCCACCAAGTTCGCACAGAAAAAGTGGCAGAAGCTGTAAAACAACGGCGCCCCAGCCGCCTCATATCCACGCCATCTGTTCAGCAAAGGCTTCACATCCTCAAAAAGCAACATGTCGCTATCCAGAAAGAGAAACTCCCGCAACTCTTGGGTTTTCAGGAAATCCGCCAGCCGGATCCACCGCTCGATGCAACGCCTTTCGTCCTCCAGATTTCCCGGATGAAAATGCCGGTAGAGGGATAGAAACTCTTTGCGTCTTGCGCTCAGTCTGAGATCAAGATGGTGCTCATAATCGATTCCTTCCATCCGGTTGCTGCGGTCCCCAAGCAGGAGAATACGCGCACTGGGATTGCTTTTTCGGGCCTGCCAAACAACAAAAGGCAGATACGGGGAAAAGCCCTCGTGGAAAAAGAGAAGGACTACCCGTTGACCCCGGGACGGGATTTTGTCACTCGCCATGAATCCGGTCGCGCTTTACCAGACGCCATCTTGTGAAGGGCCAAAACCATCGACGCCGAGCCACCGGAATGTCCGGCCGCTCGATTTCCCGAACGAGGAATTCCAGAAGCTTCTGGTCATCGTAAATCTCCGGCGCCCGATTATCCTTGAATGGAGGCTCCATCAGCATCCGAGCATAATCCTCACGACTGTTTTCCAAGTGCAGGATGTAGTCACAGCATTCGGAAAAATTGCGAAAGTCGGAAACATTCACAAAAGCTTTTGGGTTGAACCACTGCAGTGCTCTGGAGTCTCCCCAGTAAATGGGAATGGAATACACCTCGAAGGGATCGGTGAACTTTTCCGTGGTCCACCCTGGAGCGAGACGGTTTTCGAACGCAATATGAAAACGGTATTTTGCCAGAAACTCCATCTTAGCCCGACCCGCTGTTCCGGGAATTTCGAAACCCATGTTGTTCATCGCTCTTCCGCCTGAGTCCACCTTCTTGCGTCGGTTCAATTCATGAAAGAAGCGCGTCCGATTGGCCACACTTCGATCTGAGTACTTGTGGAGGTAGCAACAGAATCCCCTTTTTTCGTCCAGAACCCGATCCCAATCAAAGTTGGAAGACCGTACAAGATCCTTCCCCTTTCGATGAGCCGCAAAGTACGGGAACCAGTAGGCATGAGGGTGATCTACATACGACGAAGTTACCGCCGCATCGCACTGCTTCCAATCCGCAGTATATCGCTCCTGCGAGTAGTAGATTTTTTTGCAGGAGTAGAGACGGTTACGATGCCCGTAGTGGGTAAAGATTAGAACATCAGGAGTATCAACAATCTGGACGTCGTAATGCCGGGCCAAAATATTGTGCAAAAAGTTGTCATTCTTCTTTTGCACCCCCAAGGCATCCGCAAAATCAAGTCTCAGGAGGGGTTTGTTGCCGTTTTCCATGGATTTTTCTAGGGCAATTTCGTCGCGATCTCCAACACTTCCCTCACGACCTCATCTGGCGAAATATCGTGAAGACACAGGGCCCGGTCATAGCGGCATTCCCAATGGCAATGGAAACAGTCCATCCTGTGTGTGACCACGCGGGATTTGCCGTAGGGGAAAAATCGGCCGTAATCCCCGCCCCCCAGTACCACCACGGCCGGCCTCCCCAGCGCCAGGGCAAGATGAGCCGGACCCGTATCGACCCCTAAAAAGAGATCTGCCGCGAGGATTTCCCGAGACAGGTCTTCCAAGCTGGTTTGTCCCCGCAAATCCCGAGCCTTTGGAAGCATGGCCTGAAGCAGATCTGCAGGTACTTTCTCTCCCTTTCCCCCAACGAGCACCCATTCGGGATTTAGTTTTGCGTTCAAGGACGCCACCACCTCCGTCCAGCGTGGATACTCCTTGATCGGATTCACCGTGCCGACAGCAAGGATGATGCGTGGATTTGATTTGTTTCGCCCGGACGACTTCGGGCGATCGTCCCTGCCAGTTCGGATCAACGGAAGATCGATCTCCGGCTTGAGGCCCAGATGTTGCAAGAGTAGCCGATACTTTTCCAATTCATGAATGTCCGAACTAGGAACAGGGACTTTTTCTCCAGCGATCTTTTCATAACCGTAACGGTGCCTTGCCTTCACGCCACGGAACTCACCTGCAAAGCCCACTTTTCTTTCCGCCTCCATGCGTGACGCCAGCTTGTAACTCAGCTTCTCCCCGTTGAAGGCAGGCAAAATCACCCAGTCAAAATGCTTAGGCATTTGTCCCAATAGTTTGTTTCGGTATCCGGCACTCCTGTGCCCTTCGTCCCGCCGGAAGGTATGCAAACGGTCCACCTCCCCCCAAAGCTGATAGATCGGAGCCACATCTTCCGGGACCGCCAGATGAATTTGGGTGAAAGGCATCTGCTCCCGCAGGCTGGCGAGAAAGGGCAGGAAAAGAATCTGGTCACCGATCCGATCCGCCCGAATCATCAGGATCGACGCAGGTTCCCCGGCCTGAATTTCGTGAAAGGCAAAACGCACCTGACCCCGTATATCCATCTGGGCGATGGGAACCGTGCCTGCTTTCCGCGCATCCTCCGCTCGAGCTCCAGGCTGGAAGGCCCTCGTGATTTTCTTCCAGAAAGTGCGTAAGGTCCGAGCCGCACCGATCTCCTTGTCCCAGATATGGGGAAAAAGAGAACGTGCCAGTGGCTCATTTCGGCCAGTCGTTTCTAACTGGTCGAGGCCTGCGATCAGCCCTCGGTGTCCATAATAGATCTCCTTGAACTCCATCTGTGGCCGATCGGTTAGCGCGTAGTGCTGTAATTTCCATCCCCTCGCCCTCGTCTCCTTCTGAAGCATCGGATGGAGCCTGCCCACGTTCTCCCGCTTTCCGCCTTCCACATCCCGCATTAAAGCCGGCGGCTCATGACTCCCCCAACTATCCCCTTTCTGGTAACGCCAAACCCTCAACCACTCGTATTCCCGAAAATTTCCGAACACTCCCGGTCGTGAAGAACAGCGGTCCCAGCCAAAGAAGTAGTCACAGTCAAACCATCCAGTAGTCAACTCCGGCCGCTTTTCAAACTCGGCCAGAATCTGCCGAACCTGATCCGGCTTCCAGAATTCGTCCACATCCAGCTGCCAAAGAAGGCAGCCATCCTCCATTTGGGGCAGAAAACTGTCGATCATGGCCTTTTTGCCTGGCCATGGCTCCGCCCCTGGCGGTCGATAAATCGAAAGCCTGTCCCCAAACTCTTTTTTCAATCCGTTTAAAAACTCCTTCGTGCCATCGGTGCTCAAATTCGAATTTCGATTTTCGAAATCCGAAATCCTTCCCCCCGCCTCTTTGCACCATGCCGTGTCCTTCACGTGTTCTGCCAGCCCCTCGACCACGTGCCACCTCCAATCAACGCCCGCCAGCTGACGGAAGAATTCCGCCTGCCCGCGGATCCAAGGCAGCCCGTTGTAGACGATAGTGAAAAACTGGATTTTCATTTGGGTGAGCATCTCAGGCTTCCATCCGCTTGAAGGGAAAGTTCCACTGAGCGGATAACTCAGCGAGTCGGCCAACCCCGGTCTGACTCCATAGACCTTCGATTGTAACCCCGAAGCAGCAAGAGCAGGACCAAAAGTTTATCCAATAAGCTGACGGCCGATTTCTCCAAGCTTTGCAATAGCCTCGGTTTGGTTTGCTTTAGCCGTTTTGGAAATTTAGGACAGGCTTGCCGCAAATCTGGGTATTTTTCAAAGACTCGGGCGGCAATATCCCGATGCCCAAAGTTGGTCAGAAGCACAGCCATTTTGATTTTCGACTCCTCAGACAGGTCGTCCCAATGGGCTTCCTTTTTACCATATAAAACATCCCCGAAGATAAGTTGCCCGCGAGTGGCTCCGTCAAATCCTCTTTGCCCGGCAAAAACTCTGTTCAGGTAAAGAAGCTGAAAGCCTGATTTGAGCATAAAATCGTTAACATGATGGAAAAGGCTTTGCCCTCGGTAAATGGCCTCAAACTCCACTTCGATCTCCACAAGCGAAACTTTTTGCAACATTCGCCGGCCCCCAGCGAGGATCTGAAGTTCAGTTCCCTGCGTGTCAATTTTGAGGAAATCGGGCTGCGGCACATGCTTGAGTTTGGCGAGATTATCGAGTGTTGTGGTGCGGAGAACCCGGGTTTTCAAGGTCTCATAGGCCTCCCCTCCGAAACGCTCTCGAAACGTGGGATCTACCGGCAAGAACGAGCTGGTTCCCGGTTCCCGGTTCACCCGAAGCAGGGATTTTCCCGTCCGACCAGACACCGCAAAGGGGAGAAAGGAGGCACGAGTGAAGGGGAATCTGGATTTCTGTAAACGGGTGCACTCATCGATGTCCGCCTCCAATCCTGTGTAGGAAATGCAGGATGAAAGTCCGGTCAACTCCGGCGGACATTCTCCGCGACATCCAACATCTAAAACTTCGATGGGATGATTTCGGAGGAATGGCTGGCACTGCTCTCCCGTGATTCTCCAGAAAAGATTGTAAGGCAACACCGCATCGTACAAAAATCGTTTGCGGAAGCATGCCGCAAAAAAGGTTTTCCATTTATAGATCATTGCTACCTCGTAGGATAAACCTTATTGATAGACCAAGTCGCACACCATTTTAGAGTTTTTTTGAGCAAAAGCATAGGTGCCCATCACTTGTTTTGCTGAATGGCCTGCAATAGTCGGGTCGCGAAAACCCGGTGGGCTTTCGGTCCTGGGTGACAATCATGGGGATCATTCCGCATCCCGTTTTCATTCATATTCACTGAAATATCCACCGTCTTTCCACCCTCTTGCACCCACCATCTAAGCATCGACTCTGTTTTTGGATCGTTCTCGATTCCAACGAGGAGAAAACCTGCCCCAGCTTTTGCCGCCTCACGGGCCAGATTCCGAATGATCTGCTGAGAAATTTTCTCCGTCGGCACAGCATTAGCTTCGATTTTGTTCCACCTCTTCTCGATCGAATGAGGGATCGACCAAGTTCTCATCCCCGGCAACTCCCAGAATTCTTCCGGATGTTCACTCACCTTCAGGTTGCCCTCGGAATCCAGCTTAGCCCTAGGCTGGGATTGAGGGCCGATGTTTCCATTTCTGGGCCGAATCAGTGACTTCTGCCATCTACGCAGTCCGGCATTTCTCTCGTCATGGAAGCTTGCATACACAAGGACAACCATTTTAGGGCTTACCCCTTTTTTCAGCTCCTCTCGGAACCGAAGAAGCCCCTGGAGATCTCCGTATCCGGGAACTCCGAAATTGCGAACTCGGAACGACGGTAGTGCCTGCTGTGTCAGCCATGGAAAAGTTTCCCCGTCATTCACTGACCAACCATAGGTATAAGAACAGCCATAGATCCAGATTTCCGCTCTTCCCGACGGCTGGTCGGTCCCGTTCGTGGCCCGCTCATGCGTGGACAAATGTGTTGTCAGAACCGGAAATCCATCTGCCATATAGACGCTGAATCTACTTGGCTTGAGACGATACCCCAGAACCGTATCGTCCTCGTAAAGCATTCCGCCAGGCTCAACTCGGAATGGCACGAGATCTGGTTGCCAAGGGGGCTCTTTTGTGAAACGCAAGACCGCTTCCAAAACAACCATCATCAAGCAAAAGGTCCCCACAAAGAGCCCCACCCTTGCCAAAAGAAGTTTAGTTTCACTGCCCTTCATAAGAACGGGCAGAAGTATGCCTTTTTATTACCGGCGCGACCACTCCTACAGCGAGAATTCATACGCTCTTCCATTTACACGCTCACGGCTTGCAGGAATCTTACGAGACCAAGGAAGATCCTTACAGCCCCAATGCTTTTTTTACCAAGTCCCAACTTGCGGTAATGCGCGCAGAGGCTTGATCGCAACTCAAAGACAACTCCCAATCCCCGCCATTTCCGATCACCGCCCCATGCAAAAGCCCCGCCGCAAGAGCTAAGTTGCGGTAGCAAGGGTTGACATAAAGCGGGCTAAAAAGCTCGATCACTTGTGTGCCTGAACGACAAAAAGCCAGATTAGCCAATGCCGCACCATGTGCCCCCACGATCACACGAGCCGATCGAAAGGCGCTGGCCTGCTCGGCCACACTCATCTTCTCCGGCTCAATTTGGGCAAACCCAAGCTTCTGAAGACCAGCCCATATCTTTTCAGCTTCGACCAGCGGACGGCGGTCTCCTTTTCCCCTGCCAACAAATACAAGCTCCGCTCCTTTTTCCGGGCCGTCAGAAAAACTGTTCCTCAAGAACTCCACAATTTCAGGAGGCGGCAAGCCCATGGGCCCTGGCATGCTGGGCAAGACCGCTTCTTCACACAGGTAGCCTTTTTTGCTTTCCCCAAAGACGCGACATTTCTCCATAGGGATTCCTAAAGCCTGCAGAGTTTCTTTCTGAAACGGTTTTGTGATTCCGTTGACCACAAAGTGGTCGAAACTTTCCAGCTTAAAACCATTTTTTTTTGCCAATTCGATTCGGGGAAGTACATCCACCATCCAGTGATAATAGCTCTCTCCACCTGTGGCGGCCAAAATCAGTGCCCTCCCATTCAAAAAAGTTGTCGAAGGCATCCACACCCTCCGCATCGTCCAATTAAGCTCTGGGGGCTGTCCCCATTCGCAGGAAACATCCCACAAAAGCCTTTGCTGCTCATCCACGACTGCAACGGTGGGGCCATACACGGCTACCCTTTCGAGTGACGCACACCAGAATGGGCCATACCAAAGCGTGCTTTCACACAAATGCGGGTGGCTTTGCGGCAGCACCGGATCAGAGGCAGGCGCCTCACGCGAAACAGGTTTTCTCCCTTGAAACAACCCCGCCTCTTCGCATCCGACAACGCGAAGCGGAGCGTGAGCCCAAAACCCGAACTTTCTGCCCATTAATCGCAGATTTTTTGAAATCTGCACTCGGACTTTCTTTAGTTCCAGGCCCTGTGTCCGTAAAGTCATAGGCTATCTTTCATGACAAGGTTTTTACAGATCTCGAATTATTCTGGGGTCGCTACTTTGCCAATCTTCATGCCGAGTGGTGATTTTCTCCACCTTTTTGATAGCCGGGTGGAAAAGTCTCCTAAGAATGCGAATCCACCATTCATGCTCGGGGTGTAGAAGCCTCCAAAGCTCCATGTTTCTATGCCTCAAAGCCCATCCAGCTCTTGGGGAAACAGTTCCAAATCGAAGTTCATGGGTGGCATGGCCAAGATGAAATAGTTTCGCTTCTCCCCCTATAAGATGGAGATTCACGTTTTCCCGCGCCTGCGGTCTTTGTTTGAAATTCTGGTTTCCTGCTGCGTAAGAGTAGTCATGATCATAGTGGATGATACGCATGGCTGCGGAGACATCGATCACTGAGATATTTTGGCTGCGCGCGTGATAAATCATCCAGTTGTCCCAACCCCCGTGTCCGATCAGAAAAGGTGGCATGGCCTCGAAGGATAATCCCCGAAAGAGGAACATATCCATGGCACACGCTGGCCCCCAAACACTCTCCTCACGAGCCCGCTGGTAGAATCGCTGCCACTCCTCGTCCTCCTTCAAGGCTGGGCCGGCCCATTCGGGCAGACAACACCGCCGAGCGGACGCCAGCCAAGGACCGGGCAAAGACTCAAGGCGTGCCACCGCGGTAAGAGCCGATTGATCCAGCAGAATGTCCGAATTGAGGTACATGGCTATTTCATCTCCCGCCAAAACCGAGACTTTTTCGAAAAGAAATTGGATGACCTCGCCCCCTTCGGCTCCCGAAGGCAGGGGGCAAACCAGTTCTAATCCTTCCTCACGGGCAAAACTTTCCCAAGTCGCCCCATCCCCAAAGAGAAGGATTCTGGCTTTCGGAAATATGCGCCGCCAACTGCGAAACGCAGAGATCTGCACTCCCTCGGTATTTGCCTGACGAGGCTTCGGTGAGGTGAAGAGAATCACTTGGCTTTCGGCAACCGACGCTTCGTTGTCCTCACCAAGGTCCGCATCCATTCGTACCCGGACCGCACGGCCACATCTGCAACCTCAACTGGGAGCACGCGGGAATCTCGGCCAACCGAGAATGCCATTTCAAGAATGGCGACCCAATGCCAAGAAGCATGGCAGCTTGAATTATCTTCATTGGCAGAACATTTTTTTAGCACCACAGTATTTTCGCACTATTCAGCTGCGGCAGAAAATACCACGCCAAAGGTGTATATGCTTACGTGTTCCTTTGTTAAGCGAAAAAAGCATCTTCTTCAAAGCAATCCTGCAGGCTCTTTCTAAAGATCGGATAAGTCCATAGAAACCCTTTTGAGGTCTTTTGAAATAGTTCAATATGATTCTTGTGATATTGAACTCATCCACTCCATACATTACAACAGAAAACAAAACGATTGCATAAGCCCGCATTTTCCAGGTCTTTTTTCTCATTGCCGCCTTGCAATACGCAGAAAGCAGCATTATCGGAGAAACAGCCTTCCCATTAAGTAATATTTTGCCAGAAAGTTCCATTTTTCTAACAATGTCATAGATGCTTTCCAAACGAGCAGAGGGCCCACACATATAAACAACAGCTGCATTATTAAAGGATTTACTATTTGTTTTTCTATTGTTTTGATAAAAAATGCACGAAAAGTGTCGGACTTTAGATTTTCCTGTGGGATAGATGCATACATCGTTTTTGGGGTTAAACTGCTGCGGACGAACTTCCTGCAGTGTTATCCTTTCGTCTTTTGGCAAGCACTCCACTTGATCAATAAACCTTAGCTCTGGGTTATTTATACAGCTTATGAGCGGGAAAGTTCCTTCTTTTCTTACATTTGACGGATTGAGCTTTATAAAGTTTTTTATCGTCTCTGTCGGTGGATACTTGAATAGGTTTCTAAGCTCCATATTTAACAAAATATTCATTTCACTAGACACTCTTTCATTACCCGATCGCCAAGCAGCAATTGTTTTGCCCGAAAAAAAAGAGCTCTTATAGTTTTCCAAAAACATTATGCAGTGACCATATGACATGCATCTTTCGTGCGATTGTATCCACATCTTTGCTAGGTTTTCCCTATTTCGAAAGCAGTGGGCTGCTAAGTGTGCAAAATGCGTAGTAAGACCAGTTTTCGCACATATTTCGATTGGCCTGTAATTACCGGCTTTGAGCTTTGGAAACCAAGAGACTTTTCTCGCCTGTCCATTTTCATACACTTTTGTTCGGAAATATAAATGATCACACTTCTTTTTCTTTCTGATAAGACTGAGAAAGTCAAAACTCTTAATTACAATTGGATCATCATCGCCAAGAAGTGCAATCCACTGTCCCTGCGCGGCCTTTAATATTTTATAACACCCGTGTACCATGCCAATATTTGGCGAAGATTCTAATAAATACATATTTGTAATTTTAGCTTGAAGATTTTTGATAAGTTGACAGTGACTTTTGTCATCTGAATTGTTATCGTGTATAATTATCTCTATTTCAGGGTTTTTTAAGTAATCCAGTTTTTCTAATTCATTGAGGCGCTCTTTTAGATGTTCTGCCCGGTTGTAGGTTGGAAACCCGATTGTCAAAAACGGATGCATTCTCGTTTATTTTTTAGTTTAGATGATAATTTACTATAACCAGAACTATGTCTTTGTTTAATTTATAAATTTTCTCAGTTCGGCATCGAGAATTTTCACGCCAAAAGAATCAAGCGAATTATTTCTCTTTTTAGGCATTATGCCAAATAATCCGTGCAGACTTTTGAATGTTTCACCAAATATAGTATTCCGTATTTTTCTAATGCTTTTTTCTATATTGTTAATAATTTTGTAAAGCCCACGTCTTGGTCTATCAAAAAAGTTCAGAAATGTTTTTTCTACGCTCGAGTCAAATCCATAAAGTATGGTTGAGATTATTAGTCTATTGCACAAATATAAATATGTAAGTAATGGTATTTTCTCTTGAGAGCGGATCACAAAAAAGGAGGGGGCTATTTCTATTGCATCTTTTTTGTATGTGTGATCGTTATAAAATATTTTACCGGATATTTCTAATTTCATTAAAATACTATAAACCACTGAGTTATTGACATTTTTCTCAATTTCAAAGCAGATAGGGCTATTAAGTTTTTGCCAATTTACTGAAGCGCTTTTTCTTTTTTCTAAAAAAATAGCAGAATATGCAAGCTTTTTATTTATGTATTTATATTTTCCAATAAAAATTGGCCCATTATTTTCATATTTTTGTGCATTCACTGCTTTTAATATTACTCTTTTACCGATTTGCTTGTTTTCCATTTTATTTATAATTTCCACACATGGATCTGTTAGATAATGATCGAGCGGAAAATGCCCATGTTCTAATACGTCTTTTGGTTTTTCAGCTATAAAATTTTCAATTCTCTTAGTCTTTGGATATTTTAACATATTTCTCATTTCAAGCTGCCGAAATAAGTTTAGCTTTGGACTCATTCTCTCATTTCCTTCTGTCCATGCCGTTAAGGCAACTCCGGGATAAAAGGTTTTTTTATAATTATTCAAAGCCATTACACAATGCCCGTATATCATATTTGATTCATGTGACTTAAGCCACTTTGAGTTTATATTTTTAAATTTCTTGAAGCTATGAGCGCCTAAGTGAGCAAACATTGTTACGAACCCTAATTTTGCTGCTAATTTAACAGGGGAATAGTAACCTTTAGGCATTTCTGGCCACCATGGAAATACTTGCGTTTTTCCATTTCTTACTAGTTTGCTCTTAAACAAAATATGATCTGAGTTTTTTGCTTGCTTTAATATTTTTAAATAGCTTTTTGCTTCCAATAATATTGGGTCATCATCACCAAGAAAAGCTATCCAATCTCCAGTGCTTGCGTTAAGAATCTTCCAACAAGCATTTATCATCCCTATATTTGGATTTGATTCTAATAAGATTAGGTTATTAACGCGCTTTTGCAGTATCTTAATTCTTTTGCAGTGATTCTTATTTTCTGAGTTGTTATCGTGAATAATTATCTCAAATTTCTGGTTGTTAAAATACCCCAAGCGTTTAAGATCATTTAATCTTTCTAACACGTATTTCGTACGATTATAGGTTGGAATACCGATTGTTGTTTTTCTCATGTCTTCTGCTTATATCTTTGAAGCGTTAGATTCCCCTCATATTTATCGCATCTTTTATTTTTGACTCGTTAAGGTAAGGAGTATCTATATTTTCTATTCCAAGAGGGCTGTCCTTTTTGCAGGGCGTAACTATTCGATGTCCATACTTACCAAGCATCAGCTCCCTGCAGGAGATCTGCCCCTTCTGAAGCGGTATGGCCATATAAATATCATCCTCGGTTAGCAACTCGCCGACCTTAAGATCGCGCTTGGCATAGACCCCACGTATATACGTATCGAGGTAGGCAGTCTCCTTGGCAATCGGGAGCTTCCTTGCCTCACTGGAAGTTCCGCACAATTCGACCGACTTGTGAAAGGACCTGTACCAAGTGTCAATCTGCTCTGGTAGAGACGAGTACTTCGCAACTTTAAATCCGTCGCTGTTGATATCGATGTGGCGCTCAAATGTCCTGGCACCCTTCCCATAAGCAATTCCGACTGACATCACCCAGTCGTTGTATTCGTGACAGGAATACCCAATGGTGTGACCCGGATAGCGCTTCTTAAGGAAGTCAATCTGATGCAACTCTGCCTCATTGTCCTCATGCGGATAGGCTGCCACGCAGTGATTGATCGCCAGGGGAATGTTGCGGTGCTCAAAAAAAGTTACCACATCGTCCATATCCTTGAGAGGAGTGCCACCGAAAGATATCATGCAAGGTTTGCGCGTAGATGCTATCTTTTCGAGTAGCAACCAGTCATTTGACCCTGCGCTCGCAATTTTGATAATCGGAAGATCAAATTCAACACACCAGTCCACCGATTTCTCGTCGAACGGTGTGGATATCGGGATACAGCCGTTCTTGATGATTGCCTTGATCAACTCGGCATAGTCTGACTTTGAGAGTCGAGTATCCAAAACTCTCCTTACATAGCGTATATCTAGACGATCTCTAAAATCCTTATGAACAAAGCTGTCGATATCGCGAAACTGGAGCTTGATGGCCGTCCTGACATTATTAAATCGAGCTACTCGACTATGTTCTTTAATAATTTGAAGCCCTCGATCTAAGCTTCCTTGATGATTATTTGTCATCTCGAGCACGAAAAGGTTTTCGAAGATATCTCGGTTCATTTCTACTTATGCTCCATTCTGTACTTTCTCGTTTTGGACGGCCAAATAAAGGTTTAATTCTCTTAACTTAAATATGCGTTACTTTTAGTTTCTTATCTATAAATATTTCGACTGCGGGCACTAACTCCTTGGAAAAATCCACTTTTATCTTCTCCATTCTTCCAGGCCCTGAAGTAAGGATACAGTTGACGGAGTCACCGGTATTCTTTTTGTCGTGCCGGATCGCCTTGAAAATGTCATCTCCTCGGGCTTTCAAAAGGGTTGTCTCGTAGGGATGGAACCAAGGTGTCAGCCGGAGTTTAAGATCAAGAAAGTGGCTTCCATCAACAAGCCCAAGCCGGGTCGACAGATATGTAGCTGTGAGGATCCCTAAAATCACTGCTATTCCGTGTGGGATGGCATATTTTGTAGCCGATTCATAGGCATGCCCGAAGGTATGCCCATAGTTAAGGATATTCCTGATCCCTCGGTCAAATTCGTCCTTCTCAATATAGGGCTTTTTGACGGCGATGGAGCGCTCAACCCACTTGGGGATCACCTCTTTTCCCCCATTCGGATTCAGATTCTTGAGATCGGCCATAAGTTCATCAAAACCTGCCTGTCCCGCGATTAACTGGAGCTTGATCACTTCGCCCAGGCCCGAACGAACCTCATCCCAAGGCAGAGTGCTAAGAACTTCGGAAGCCACCATCACGCGATGCGGCGGATAGAATGTGCCGATCTGGTTCTTGTAGTCACCAATATTGATAGAACTTTTACTCCCGATACAACTGTCAGACTGCGCAAGAAGAGTTGTGGGAACGAATTCCCAACGCACTCCACGAAATAGAACCGTCGCAATGAAGCACCCGATGTCCTGAAGAACCCCGCCGCCAACCACGATGAGAGTTCCATCTCTTTTCAACCCCTTCGACAGTAACTCTAAGAAAATGGGGGTCAGCCTTTCGTAGGACTTCTGCTCTTCGGTAGCCTCGATGACGACCCTACTTCTTTTGGGAACAGCTGCGTCGATCTCTTTCTGGTAGATTCGTTCGATCTCGCGATCCACTAGGTAGTACGGCCCCCGCGTCTCGGCCAACCCTTCAAAAACCTGCGCCAAGCTCGCAAAGGTTTCGACGGAGTAATCGTGGGAGTGACTTTTGATCGTAAGCATGAGGGGAATATTTAAATGCTAGGAACAGGTAAATCCTCCATCCACCACGATCGTCTGTCCGGTAAGATAGGTGTTCTGATCGGAAACCAGAAAGCCGGCAACTTTAGCAAGCTCTTGGGGATCAGCCATCCGCCCTAACGGAATGCTGCTGATGATCGAAGCCATCTCTTTCGGAGAATTATTCTTTCTGGTCAATTCGGTATCGACGTATCCGGGAGCCAACGAGTTGACCAGTACTCCGCCTGCCCCGAATTCCAACGCGGCGCTACGGGTAAGCGCATTCAATGCAGCTTTCGTCATCGAGTAAGCCGCCCGCCCTTCCTTGGTTACTATTCCGAGGATCGAACTCGTATTGAGAATGCGTCCATACCCGCGAGAGCTCATTCCTGGTGCCAGGAACTGGATGAGACGCACCGCAGAAGACAGGTTTGTCTGGAGCGTCTTGCTCCAGGTGTCCCAACTTATCTTGCTGATTTTCTCAGGCACGTTCATCCCGGCATTATTAATGAGAACGTCCGCAGCGAGGTCAGAATGCTTCCTTAAATACGCTTCGACTGAATCTTGCGAAGCAAGATCCAACTCCTCTCTGGATGGGGAGAGCACTGCATATCCCGCCGTGACTAGTTTTTGTCGGATCGCGGCTCCGATACCCCTTGCTCCACCTGTGAGAAAAACTGTTCTGTGGTTGTTCATGGTAAATTCAGCTCAGACTTAAGGGGTCACCATATTACCTTGGAGCTCTTCCCTGTCTAAGAAGGGAGACATATCCTCTAATGGGGCACTAATCATTCGCCCATCCTCCAGTTTGCGAGAAGAAAGCTTTGGAGCAAAGCCTTGGGCCAGATCTAGCATAACTTCGCACAAAACTGGCCCTCGACTGTTCAGGGCCCAGCGAATGGCATCATTCAGTTCTTCGTGCTTTTGGATCCGCCGGAACGGCAAATTCAAAGCCGTTGCCACCTTTTCGAAATCCGGAAAGCTCAGGCCAGACTCCTCCCCGCAGCCCACGATGTTGTCCGGGAAAAAGTTGCGCTGGGTCTGCCGAATGGAGTGATACCCGGTGTTATTCAATAGAAAGATTTTTATTGGCAGCTTCAGCCCCGAAACCGTCTGCAGCTCCTGCAGGTTCATCATCAAACTGCCGTCCCCCGCTAGGCAGATGATTCGCTCTTTTTTAGGAAGGGCCACGGCGGCACCAATCGAGGCTGGCACATCATACCCCATGGAGGCACAGCCGGAATTGTGAAAAAGTCGCATGCCCGGCCGGATCCGGATAGTCTGAAAAGCCGTGACGCAGGCGGTGCCGTCCCCACAAACCACCACCTCTTCATCTCGCAACGCGTCGGAAAGCCGCTCCATAAAGCAGTAGGGGTTTACCTTTTCCTTCAACTGCCAATATTCTGGCAAAACAACCTTGTAACGCTCGACCCTCTCCCGGCACCAAGCAAGCCAGTCGGCATGATGGGGAACCCAGTCGCGGGACAGCTTGTCCATTGCTGGAAGAAAGTCCCGGAGGTCGGCATGGATGGGGAGGTCGATCGACAAGGTCGGCTTTTTCATTTCGGCCTCGTCTACATCCACCATCACTTTGAAGGCGCGGGGGGCAAAGCTTTTCCAGTTATAGGTAATCAGTCGAATATTCAATCGGCACCCAAGGACTAAAAGAAAGTCACTATTTTGTACCGTAAAGTTTCCCGCCCGATCACCTAAAGCACCTGGTCTTCCCGCGTAGCCCGAGTGATCGTTGGGAAGAAGGTCGTGAGAATTCCAGGCAGCCACCACTGGTACTCCTAAGCGCTTTGCCAGCTTGAGAAATAGGTCTTGCTGATCCGCCAAGCGTATACCCGAACCAACATACACAACAGGCCGTTTGGCTTTTTTCATTCGGTCGAAAAGTTGCCGAAGTTGATCTTTCTTTATGGCGGAGAAATCCGGGCCTTGCTCATGCGGAGACGGCTGGAATCCCCTCAAGTTTGTTGGGTCAATCTGGGCGGCCTGAACATCGATAGGAATATCCAGCCAGACGGGTCCAGGCCTGCCATGGGTAGCTAGATAAAACGCTTTTTCGAAATGGTATCGAACATCTTTTGGGCTTGTAACCGTGGCCGCGTATTTCGTGATGCCTTTCACCATATTGACAATATCAGCTTCCTGATCCCCTAATTGTCGAAGTTTCCCTAAAAGGTTTTGAGTGCTAAGCAGGGTTTCGCATTTGACTTGCCCTGAAATCACCATCATTGGGATGGAGTCAGTCCACGCCCCAAACACTCCGTTGAGGGCGTTAATTCCTCCAGGTCCGGCGGTGATCTGCACCACCGCCATTTTCCCGGATACGCGGAAATAAGATTCCGCCGCCATGGCGCAGGCCTGCTCGTGGTGGCAACAGATATATTTAAGATTGGGATTCCGCCCCACGGCATCATTGAGGTGCATGGCCGCTCCCCCTGTGACCATAAATACCCGATCCACACCTTTTTCAATCAAAGCCTCAAAAAGATAGTCGGATAGCCTTTTCATTTTTTAGCCAAACAGACTTTTTGCCGGAGAAGTTGTGTGAGATTTATGGGAAATGCCAACTTTAGTTTCAAAAGACCCTTGGAGTTGAGCGGAAAATAAACATTATTTTGCGCTGCCCCTTGGGACTCCAAATCGAGAATCTCTACTTGAGTATGTGAGATGCTTGCAATTAGCGCGGCCACGTCCTTCAATTTAAAACCCTCTTCCGAGCCCACATTGAACTTCTCTGATTCCGAACTGGTAAGAAGAATTTTCCAAAGCCAAACCGCCATGTCGCCGGCATACATGTACGATCGAACCGGATTACCGCTACCTTTGACCCGGATTTTTTTTGCCGCCGCCGCATCCTTTAGAAAATCCACCAAGGCAAAGCCGGCGTTTTCCGGTAGGCGTGGGCCGGCAAAGGCAAACCCCCGGGCGATCTTAAGCGGAATTCTGCTCGCCGCGCACGCCTCCTGGCACTGATCCTCTACCTGTCGGCGAATTCGACCATAGGAAAGAGGGGCATTCAGTGGAATCAACGGATCCTCCTCGCTTAGGGGTCGGTCTTGTGGTTGGTATACCGCCCCGGTGCTGCAAAGGAGAAAACCATCGCATTTGTCTCGAGCCGCCAGCTCCAGCAGGCGCGTGGTTCCCACTTCAAACCAAGCCTCCATCTCCGGCAAGGGCATCCCTGGATCTGGCACCATGGAGTGAATGACGAAATTCATCTTTGCCCGCGGAAAGGCAAAACCGTGCACCCCTCCACCCACCGAATGAACCGAGGAATGCCCCGCCAAGTGGGGTAACCTCTCCCGGAAACGCTTCGGGTCTCGACTTAAGGCCCAAACTTTCACCCCCAAGCCAAGACGATCTTGGGAAAACAGCAGCGTCTCCAATAGCCAGCTGCCAAAGAAACCGGAGCCGCCAGTCAAAAAAAGGCGCTTACCCCGCAACCTTTCCCAAGCTTTACCGACTTGTGTAAACACCATCTCCAAATCTTCTCGCGATAAGGGTGGCAACGATTGGGTCAAGATACTCTGGCTTCGCACGAGAAAACCGAATCCCAGCTAGATCCGCTTGGCAAAAAAGGAGCGGAATCTCTGCACTACGAAATCCAGCATCTCTGTGGTTAGGCCGGGATAAACCCCGATGAAAAAAGTCCGTTTCATGATCTCGTCGGTTCCCTTAAGATCACCGCAAATCCGACGGGGAATATTAAGGAATCCTGGCTGCTTGAGAATATTTCCCCCAAATACCAGTCGGGTCTCGATGCAGGCATCCTCCAACCATTGAATCAAGCTTCTACGGTCGATGTGCTCCCGCACCGTGATAGGGAAGCAAAACCAAGAGGGGTTTGCCTTCGCGGGAATCGTGGGAAGTATCAAATGATCCTCAAATTCTTTCAGGGCCTTGCGATAAAACTCGGCGTTTCTTCGGCGTGCTTCGATAAAGCTTGGCAGTTTTTCAAACTGGGCGACCCCCAGAGCCGCCTGCATCTCGCTAACCTTCAAATTGTAGCCAAGATTGGAATAAATGTACTTGTGGTCGTAGCCAAATGGAAGATCCCCGAGCTGCCAGCCGAATCTCTTGCCACAAGTGTCGTTTACACCGGGCTCACACCAACAGTCACGCCCCCAATCTCGGATTGAGAGCGCTGTCCGCCGTATTCCCTCGTGGTTGACGACCACCATGCCCCCCTCCCCCATGGTCATATGATGAGCGGGGTAAAAAGATATGGATGACATTGCCCCGAACGTGCCCACCAGCTTGCCGTCCCATGTGGCGCCCAAGGCATCACACCCGTCCTCAAGAAGCCAAAGATTGTGCCGCCTCGCAACATCCATTATCACGTCCATGTTTCCGGGGATCCCAACTGTGTGGGGGAAAAAAATACACTTGGTTTTTGGGCTTACCGCCGATTCCAACTGATCTACATCCACGTTGTACTCTCCCGGCTGGCAGTCGATAAAAACTGGAAGAAGGCCGTTTTGGAGGATTGGGGTCAATGTGGTTGGGAAAGTGACACTCGGAGTAATAACTTCATCGCCAGGCCGTAGTCCATCTTTGATCTGGGCGCTGCAAAGAGTAGCAATCATCAAGAGGTTGGCCGAGGAGCCTGAATTAACGAGAAAGGCGGCGCGGGTCCCAAAAAAGTCCTTCATGAGTTTTTCAAAGCGGTTTGCAAACGGCCCCGCGGTAAGCCAAAATTGTAAAATACTATCTACTCCATGCTCGAGCTCTGCATGGTCAAACACCCTTCCAGCATAAGGGATCTTTGTCTTGCCGGGCTGGAATTCCCGGCGAGCATGTGCCACGGAAAAATACTCTCGGGTAAGCCTGAGAATCTCATCACGTATTTTCTCTTTTTCGCCGATTTTTGTCTCATTCATATGGTTAATTGCTTAGTATCTATCGTCGCAGGCCGATTGTAAAATACTTTGCGTTCGGAAAAGTGTTGGGTTGAAAAAGGCGCCGCGCATCTGCGACACATCCTCGATAGCCCTCGGCCACCGAAGGTTCCGCCAGTTCAAGATACTCTGGCCAACCCGTCGCCACGATAATGGCCTCGCTAGCCGGAACGTGCTTCTTCCATTCCCGCAAGAAGCAGACCGACCTGGATCCAAGCTCTCGTTGACATTTTTCCAAGGCCACAGGATCGTGGACAGAAAGTTCGGCTCCTCGGTCTAGCAACTCATATAATATCCGCATCGCTGCTGATTCCCGGAGATCGTCGGTGCCGGGCTTGAAGGCAAGGCCAAGAAGTAGGATTTTTTTCCCCCGCAAAGAGCCGAGAGTGCTTTCCAGTTGACGAACGACTCGGAGTGGCTGCCCGTCATTAACGCTCAGCACGGCTTTCAGGAGCTCCATGGCTATCCCCCTGTCTTCACCAAGAGACCGCAGGGCCTGGATATCCTTTGGGAAGCAGCTGCCTCCAAACCCACAGCCAGGAACTAAATAATTCAGAATTCCCGGGCGAACCCGACGATCGGCTAGTAAAGGGCTCCACCGCTTATCTAAATGAACTCCCTGCATAACCTCCTGCACATCCATCCCTCCAAGCTCAAAACAAAGATTAGCGATTTCATTCACTGCAGAAATCTGCGTGGCAAGCAAGGCATTGTTAGCATATTTGAGCATTTCGGCCGTCCGCGTGTTCATTCGAAGTTTTTCGCAGCACCAGGGAGCATAAAGTTCCTCCAATAAGGCCAAGGTGCCGCCATCTTCATGGCCAAACACAATCCGGTCGGGATTCATGAAATCTTCGACGGCCTCGCCTTCCCGAAGAAATTCTGGATTCATGCCCAGACCAAATTCCCCGAGGCTCTTCTTGGACTGCTTCTCCAGAATGCTTTTTACAAAAGTGTCTGTGGTGCCTGGTATAACGGTACTCTTAATGACCGTGCCGATGAAACAAGATTGTTGTGCGAGATAAGCACCTACCTGTGTCACCGCACCCTCCAATTGGCGGAGGTCAATTTTCCCTTCAGTGGAGGGGGTTCCCACCGCTACAAGAACAAGGCGAGCTCCCCTCAGGCCATCCTCAAAATGGGTAGTCGCCCGAAAGCGGCTTGCAGCCAAATTGGCTTTTAAAAGATCAGAAAGTCCGCATTCGTAAATGGGCGGTTCCCCTCGCTGGATGAGATCAACAATATCTTTTCGAAGGTCATAGCAGACAACGTCGTGTCCCTTCTCAGCAAGGCAGACACCGGAAACCAACCCTACGTAGCCACTTCCCACAACGGTTATTCTCATGAAACTAAATCCTCCACGCTCAAACCCTCTTTTTGAATGCCGTGCAAATCTAAGGCTTGATGGTGATGCCTATATTTATAATTGGTAACGCTTTTGAAGTTTTCCATAATTAATTATCTAAGCTAATTTATTGAGCCAGTAGGGTTATCCAAGTAAAAAAGGTGAGTTCGGGCCATGCCCTCCTCAAGCGAGATGCGCGGTGAATAGCCCAGCAGTTGTTTAGCTTTTTGTATGGCTGGGCACCTTCGCACGGGATTATCTGTGCCATAATGCGGGTCCTGGCTGCTGGCGAACCTTATCTGCAGATTCTTGCCACTAATGCTGATCACAAGAGATGCAAGATCATGCATTGTTATTTCAGGCTCCTCGGTTCCAATATTGAAGGACTCTCCTTCATGACTGCTTAATAAGGACTGCAGGTAGCCGGTGATGGCATCTGAAACATAGCAAAAGGTCCTGGTCGCCCTGCCGTCAGAAAGAAGGGCGATGTCTCGAGCCGCCAAAACGTCGCGAAAGAAATCGGGAATAACCCGTCCATCTGTTATTTTTAAACCGGGCCCGTAGTTATTGAAGGGCCTCACAATTTTTACTGGGGTGCGATGGACTCGGTGAAAGTTGACGCAAAGAGTCTCGCCGTACCGCTTAGATTCATCGTAACAGGCGCGGGGACCCGTGCAGCTAACGTTTCCTCGGTAAGTTTCAGGGGTGGGAATTGAATGGGGATCCGGGTCACCATAAATTTCACTCGTCGAAAAAAAGAGCATGCTTTCTACAGGCATCTCCAAGGTTGAATCTAGCAGGAGGCGCAGTCCGGTGACGTTGGCATCCATCGTTTCAATCGGATGTTTCCTGTAAAAAATCGGCGAGGCGATGGAGGCAGCATGAATAAGAAAATCGACCTTGTGTCGTTTTTGCGGTCTTCGAATGTCTACGGATGCGATTTCGAAACCGGGCCGGGAGGACAAGCCTTTCAACCACCCAGGAACACCTCGAGAAAAATTATCCCAAATGCTCAAATGGCATGGTTTATCAAGCATGCCTCGCTCATTGAGCTGACAAAAAAAGTGCGCGAAGTGAGATCCCAGAAACCCGGCGCCTCCAGTAATTAGAACTTTTTTTCCTGAAAATTTCGCGACTGAACCTGCGAGGGCATCAATGACCTCATTCGCATCACGCAAAAAATGTGGGTCCATTTTTCTCATTCGGCCATCCTGAAAGAGCAACTTTCTGCAAATATTCCACCCTCGCAACTCCAGCCCGAAAAATCTGAGGAACTTAGGCCGTTCCCTAAGCCTATCCTGCATTGAAGAATATTAGGTTTTGTATCCTTGTTCACTGCTCGAGGTTCGTCTTGATTGAATGAATAACGTGAAACCGTGTGGATCCCTACAATAGTTCCCTCAGCTTTTTGACCGGCAGGAGTAATTGTATATTTGGCGCATGGTAAAATCTCTTAACACAGCGCTAGATCGTCCACACTCCCGGTACCAAGCGACCGTATGTCGGACCGCCTCAGAAAAGCCCCAGCGGGGTCGCCAATCCAGCTCTTCCTTGGCAAGAGAGTTGTCGAGCCTAAGAATACCTGCTTCATGAGGGGCTTCCATGAGTTTTGGGAAAAGGGATTTGCCCGGCCAGTTTTTAAGAATTTCTTTGACCAAAGTTTTAACTGAACGGTTGGACTCAGCTTCTGGCGAGAAGTTAAACGCACCAGAGAGCGTGTTTTTTAAGACATAGTAACCTGATCTTCTCATCTCCTTGGGCAGAGGCTCGCGGATGTTGGGCCCTTGGGCTAACTTAACGCCCAGCTTGAGGTATCCGCTCGCGGCCTCCAGCACATGCTGCCACGGCCGTACGCAATCAGGGTTGCGAACCATTACCGGCTGCCCTTGCGTAAGGGCTCGAACCACGTCCGGAAAAATTCTGTCCTGCGCCCAATCCCCGCCCCCGATCACGTTCCCCGCCCGTGCAGTCACCAACCGAACCGGTTTACTCTGAAAAAAAGATTTTCGATAGCTAGCCACAACCGTCTCAACCATGGCCTTGCTTGAGCTATAGGGATCAAAGCCTCCTAATCGATCCGTTTCCTTGTAATAATTGTTCGTTTCAAAATTTTGATAGACTTTGTCGGTGGTGACGACGATGACCGGAAGAATTTGAGGGGCTTTGCCAGAAGCCGTGTACTTTCGGACCGCTTCCAGCAGGTTGACACTACCCATGGCGTTGGTTTCAAAGGTTTCCCTGGGGATTTGATAGGAGTGCCGTACAATTGCCTGCGCTGCAAGATGGAAAATGAAGTCTGGCCGGCAAGAGAGTATCGATTTGCACACGCATTCAGGATTTCGGATATCTTTCACTTCATGTTCGACATGCCGGGCTAACTCAAGCTGATCAAACAGGCTTGGTCGCGTGTTCGTCTTTAGTCCGTAGCCATGCACTTGCGCGCCAAGGATCACTAGCCATTGGCTCAACCAAGAGCCTTTGAACCCGGTATGACCGGAAATCCAGACCCGTTTGCCTGCGTAGGTTTTGTAAAAATTTACCATTTTTTCCAGTGAACTTTTCCTAGCCGCCATAGTTCCTCAAGAAGTTGCTTGTCCCGCAAGCTGTCCATCGGTTGCCAGAAACCCTCATGGCAAAAGGCATGGAGTTGCCCTGAGGAGGCGAGGCCCTGGAGCGGTTCCCGCTCCCAGATCACATCATCTCCGGAAATCAAATCCAGGACGCTTGGCTCCAGCACAAAAAAGCCTCCATTGATCCAACCCCCGTCCCCCTCCGGTTTTTCCACAAAATGGGTCACCGCGTTGCCCTCCACATGCATGGCCCCGAAACGCCCGGGCGGCTGCACCGCTGTAACCGTGGCCTTCTTGCCGGCCGCCTGATGAGCTCGGATTAGTGCAGTGATGTCCACATTGCCCACCCCATCCCCATAGGTCATACAAAAGGTTTCTTTCGGGACGTAGCTTTGGACCCTCTTCAGGCGCCCACCCGTCATGGTGGACTCTCCAGTATCCACCACGGTCACCTTCCATGGTTCCGCATTGCGCTGGTGGACTTCCATGGAGTTCTTTTGCATGTCGAAGGTCACGTCTGACATGTGCAGAAAATAGTTCGCAAAATACTCCTTAATCACATACCCCTTGTAACCGGTGCAGATGATGAAATCCCGAATGCCATGGGCAGAGTAGATCTTCATCACGTGCCAAAGCACGGGCTTTCCTCCTATTTCCACCATCGGTTTGGGTCGGGACCCACTTTCTTCGCTGATGCGAGTTCCCAGCCCGCCAGCCAGAATGATGCACTTCATAACTAGGCCAAACTTATCCAATATCTCGTCAGGAGGAATCACAAACTTTTTCACATCGCAAGAGTCGTCCTGCGTGGGGACAAATCAGAATTCGAAAAGAAGGGGGCTCTCTGCTAGCCTGAACTGGTGCAAGAACTGAAAAAGATTTGGGCGTTTGGTCTGCCCTATCTGCGCCCGTACATGTTCCGCTTTGTCGCCGGCGTGGTGCTGGGAATCATTTTCGGTATGTCCAACGGCATCTTTGTGGTTTCCGTCGATACCCTTTTCTCCCGTTTGACTCAGCCCAATCCCCCCGCAACTGCGTCCCAGGCCTCTCTTCCCAATCAATCGGTTGGGCTCGGTAGCATCAAAGCCCAGGTCTCCGCCTGGTGGGAGTCCGAGGTCGGCCCGTGGGGGGACACACTCCTGCCCCGCATCGGACATCCCATGACCTGGCTCCAGGGTGTGGGGGCCTTCTCCCTCCTGCCCTTGGTGATGCTCTTGCGATGTGCCGCCAGCTACCTGAGCACCTACTGCCTCACCTGGGTCAGCGCCCGGGTCAACCGGGACATGCAGGTCGCCGCGCTGAAAAAGGCCCAGGAGCTCTCCCTGGCCTACTTCCTCAAACGCCCCGCCGCGGACATCTACAACTGCATCAGCAGCGACACCCGCGTGATCTACGACTCCATGACCAACGGCTTCATCGACACCATCCGGGAGCCGTTTGCGATTCTGAGCATATTTTTGGCCATGGTGTGGATCGACTGGAAACTCACCCTGATCTCCATGATCCTGCTCCCGCTGGTGATTGGCCCGGTGGCCATCGGCGGTCGGCGGGTCCGTTGGCTGATGAAAAACTCCATCACCGCCGGCATCCTGCAAATCGGCTACCTATTGGAGGCGCTGCAATCCGTCCGCATCGTCAAAGCCTACGGGATGGAAAATCGCCAGATGGCCAAGTTCCGCGACCTCGCCACCCAGATGGCCCACATGTCGGTCAAGCTGGCCCAGACCCGCAACTTGCTCAATCCCCTCATCGAGATCATCGGCATGTTCGGGGTGGGATTGCTCATTGTCGTGGTGTTTGCCACCCGCACCGAGGCCTCCAGCCTCGTCTCCTTCCTCACCGCGATGATGCTGGTTCCGGTTTCGATCAAGCGCATTGCCAACCTGCACCTGACCCTCGCGGCGGCCAGCATCAGCATCGGGCGCTTGGAGGCTTTCTACCAAGAGCAGCCCTCCGTACCCGAACCCGCTCGGCCGCGCCCCCTCAACGCCTTCCAGACAGGATTGGTGGTGGAAAACCTCTCCTTTTCCTACGGCCACCACCTGGTGCTCCGTGACGTCAGCCTGAAAATCCCCAAAGGAAAAAAAATCGGGCTGGCCGGGGAGAGCGGATCGGGCAAGAGCACCCTGATCAACTTGTTGATGCGCTTCTACGATCCGACCCACGGACGCACCCTTCTCGACGGGCATGACCTGCGGGAATATGCCTCGACCGACCTGTTCCGGCACATGGCCTTGGTCAGCCAGGACGTCGTTCTCTTCGACACCACCGCCGCAGAAAATATCGGTTTTGGCCGAGAGGGCGCCACCCTGGAGGAAATCGAGCGGGCGGCCCGGCAGGCGCAGGCTTACGACTTCATCCGGCAGATGCCGAACGGTTTTGAATCTCCCATCGGCGAACGGGGACAATTCCTCTCCGGCGGCCAAAAAGCCCGGCTGGCCATCGCCCGGGCTTTTGTCAGAAACGCGCCGATCCTTATTCTGGACGAGCCCACCGCGGCACTGGATTCCCGCGCCGAGGCGGAAATCCAATCGTCAATCGATTCCTTGGAGGAGGGCCGGACGGTGATCTGCATCGCCCACCGCCTTTCCACCCTGGCCAACATGGATGAAATCGTGGTGCTGGATCACGGACGAGTCGTGGAACAAGGACCCTTTGAGGAATTGCTCAAGGCTAAGGGCCACTTTGCCAAGATGGCAGAACAACAACGACTTACGGCTTCCAGCTAAATGGCCGGAGGCCCCAAATCGGAATCCTAAAAGCGAAGAACGGAAAAAGCATTACGATTACGTAGGAGATGATTGACTGATGGCATTATGGTACTAGTCTGCCAACATGATACGGACCCAGATTCAGTTTGAGAAAAAGATCTATGAAAAGCTGAAGGCGAGGTCGAAAGCGTCCGGAGACAGCATTTCTGAGATCGTACGGCGCTCCTTGGATTCAACGATCGACCGCCAGGAAAGCGATCAAATTTGGGCCCGGGCACTCCAATCCCTCGGTAAGTTTGAAAGCGGCCTGAAGGATCTGGCGGAAAAGCATGATGAGCATCTTGGAAACCGATGGTGAAAACCGCGTTTATCGACACCTCGGCTTTCTTGGCAGCACTGGACAAAGGCGATCGTTTTCACGAAGACGCGGCAAAAAAATGGTCCGTGCTGGCCAACCACCGAAGCGAGCTTTGGACGACCGACTATGTCCGGTTGGAAAGCTGGTCTCTTATCCAGCGACGGTTGGGACCGCAGGCAGTCATGGCATTTCAAGACGACTGGTTGCCTTTGTGCAAAATCCATGAAGTGGGTCGCGATGGATTTGAGCGCGCCACCGCGCAGTGGCGCATTGCCCAGCGTCGCAACCTCAGCTTGGTCGATTTGACGAGTTTTGATGCCATGCGACAGCTGGCGATAAGAACGGCTTTGGCTTTTGACCAGCATTTTCAGGAGATGGGATACGAATTGTTATAAGTAGGAGGTGAAAAGGGCAGGCGGGAGGTAGCGGAACGGATGAGGATAAAGATTAAGAGTGGGATATAGAAGATGGGATATGGGTTCGGGTAGAAAGGGGCAGGTGGAAGAATTATTAGATTTAGATGACGATTAGGAATGGGATATTAGATACAGGATACTGAATATCGATTCGGACGCGGCGGAGCGCGTCCCTACAGATTCCCTCATTATTCAACGCGCTGTAGGGACCCGCTCCGTCGGGGCCAAAGACAAAGCCAAAACGCCGCATGTTCCCCTAATCTTAATCTCACATTCCGATATCCCATCTACCCTCTCCCATATTCAATAATCATCTTCATCCTCATCCTTAGGCCAACCGGCCTGTCCATTTGTCCCCTACAGGCGGATATGGCTATCCTCTTGACGTGTCATCCTCACCCCTGATCGCCCGGGTTTTGCAGCTTAACTCCCGCTTGCGAGGAGGCGGCACCGATGGCCAGTGCCTGGCACTGTCCCAAGGATTGGCCAGGAGAGGATGGACAGTCGAGGTCGCCGGTCCAGCCGATGGCCCCCTCTCCCCAGAAGCCGCCAAACTCGGCCTGCATGAACTTCCCCGCTTCCGGCCGATGCAAATTCTAAGCCTCGCCCGACTCCTCCGTGTCACCCGTCCCCGCATCCTTCACGCCCACCACGGAGACGACTACTGGACCGCCCTCCTCGCCTCCCGACTCGTCCAGTCTTCCCCGTTGATCGTTTTCACCCGGCATCTGGCCAAGAGCCCTCGCTCGCCCCTCAGCCGAAACCATCTTTTCTCCAACGCTGATGCCGTCATTGCCGTCTCCGCATTTGTCGCCCTGGTTTTGCAGCAAGGCCACAATGACCCGGCCTCCCCCGTTCCCGAACGCCATCATCGACATCCCTGCCGGATCGATCCCAAAAAACTCCATATCATCCACACCGGAATCGACACCACCCTCTTCCAACCCAAGGAAGCGTCCTTCACCGCCGCCGCTCGTCGAAAACTCGGACTCAAGGACAAGGAGATCGCCTTCGGCGTAGTCGGGGGCTTTGACCTCCCAGTGGGAAAGGGCCAAAGAGTCTTCCTCCGCGCCGCCAAGGAGGTCATGACGCGACTCCCCCAAGCACGCTTTCTTTTGGCGGGAAGAGGATCCATGGATTCTGCACTGAGAGAGGACATTCAGCACCTTGGGCTAGAAGACCGGGCAAGATTGATCGGACAACAGGACGACCCTGTTTCCCTGTATCACGCTCTGGATATTCTCGTTCATCCACAGATCGCCACGGAAGCTTTTCCTTCCGTGGTCCTCGAAGCCCACGCCTGCGGCCGCCCGGTGATCGCTTCCGAGCTCGATGGCATCCCGGAGGCCTGGAAAATTGGCGGGGTGGGACAGCTCGTGTCCGCGGGGGACCCCTATCTGCTGGCCAGAGCTATGATTGAGCAGGCGGAACACCCGGCTCCCAGCAGCGCCGAAAGAGCAGAGATGCACCGGCGGGTGGAAGCTCAAGCCTCCCTTCCCGTGCAGGCGAAGAGGGTCGAGGATTTGTACCGAAGGTTGATGGCGCGTTGATTGTTGGAATATGGGATATCGAAGATGGGATATGGGGTCGGCATAAGGTGGAGGGGGCAGCCGGTAGGATTATTAGTTTAAGATGAAGATGAACATTAAGACTTGGATATTGGATACAGGATATTGAATATCGATTCGGCCGCGGCGGAGCGCGTCCCTACAGAGGCTCGAGGATTCAATATTCAATCATCTGTAGGGCCCCGCGATGGAGGGGATGTCCGCTTGAGTGGTTAGGCGCCCAATTTTCAATGAAACAATCGGTCGAGCACCGACCAGGTCGGTGCTCGCCCCTACCGAGGTTCCAACATTCAAGCTTTGGTAGGGACGAATGTCCCGATGCGTCCGATTGAAGGCTCAAATTTGAAATCTTCTATTTTTCTATCGGCCGATGAGGATCATCGGCCCTACCAAGGCTTGGGTGATCAAACACCGGTAGGGGCGGTTGTCCCAAACCGCCCGTGCAGGGGGGGAATTAGAATAACGGACCGTGCCAAGTTGGAATTTTGAGCGTTGAGCTAACGGTACGGACGGCTGTCCTCAGCCGTCCTAGGACGCGCGGGACACGCGTCCGTACCCACGATTCATCCCCGAAGTTTCAATCACCGGTAGGGCAACCCCGCCGTGTCGGGACTGCCCCACCAAGCCCTCCTGCAGACTATAGCCTTTTTCAGAAGCTTGAGATTCAGCCCTGAAACGCTCACTATCCTCCCCTATGCCCATTCACGAAAACATCCTCGGAACCATCGGTCGGACGCCGCTGGTCAAACTGCAGCGCATCTCTGCCGGACTACCCGCTACCGTGGCGGTGAAAGCCGAATTCTTTAATCCGCTCGGCAGCGTCAAGGACCGCATCGGCGCCG
>Ga0214921_10001211_pt1 | contig 44697 bp, 37 predicted proteins | sample LL1505_MetaG_FD_177992 | JGI IMG/M metagenome (GOLD analysis project Ga0214921, IMG submission 177992) | Freshwater microbial communities from Lake Lanier, Atlanta, Georgia, United States - LL-1505 | ecosystem: Environmental > Aquatic > Freshwater > Lake | place: USA: Georgia | collected...
ATTCTGTAAAATAGAATTAATAATATTATTTTCTAATTTTTCTTTATTATCTTTTTTATTAAGTTCAATAACTATTTTATTAATTAAATCTTTGGTCAATTTATCAATCATTAATTTTAAAAATATTTAATATTTTATTTTAACGTATAAAATTAATTTAAAGATTAAATTAAGAATATTGGTTATAATGAATTTAAAATATTTATTGTTTTTTCAAACAAGAAAACCTAATTATATTAAAAATTTAGAATATCCAAATTGTAAAGACTGTAAATATTTTAAAGAATATACTGATGAATATAATAAATATCATTTAAGTAAATGTACTTTTTTTGGTGAAAAAGATAATATTTCTGGTGAAATTGATTATAAATTCACAAAAACATGTAGAATTTATAATAATTTATGTGGTGAGAAAGGAAAATATTTTATTAGTAAATAATTTTAATTATAAATTAATTCACATGATTTATTAAATTTTTCTAAATATTCTTCCCAATTAATATCATTTTCTTCATTAAATAATAGCATATTTTTATTTATCAATTCACATAGTTGATTATTTTTATCTTCTCCTAAATTAATATTACCTATTTCAATTTCATTTTTTAAATATAAACATAAATTATTTAACTCTTGTTTAAAATTTTTATCAGTTTGATCATTTTCTAATTCATTAATTAAAGCAGTTTTTTCATTAATATAATCAATTGTAACTGTATTGTAAGAAAGTTCATTCAAAACAGGATTTAAAAATTCTTCCCAATCTGGATATTTAACTAATAAAATATTTATTTTATTTATTAGTTCTTGTTTATTCTCATTTAAAAATATTTTCTCAATATCATCTAACTTATCATCAGTAATATTTTGAACTGATCCAATAATGTTATAATTATTTTGTAAATAATTTAATGTTTCAATTAATTGCAAACTATTCATTGTATCTAGTTGTTCTTCAATTGATGCGAATTTATCTAACATTATTTGTTTATCTTCTTTATTTATAAGTTCATTAATTTGTAAATTTATTAAAGAATTTTCAATATGAGTTTTAATTAAATAAATATTTTGAGATCTAGTTAATTCATTTTCATCTAAATCAAATGATTTATTAGATTGATCAATTATTTTATCAATTTCTTCTGAACTAAATTGTTTAATATTTTTAATAATTATATTTTTCTCACTACTTGTTTTCTTATCTATTATGGTAACAGTTATTATTGAACTTAAATCAACTTTAAAACTTATTTCAATAATAGGTACACTACATATACTTAATTTATCAAATATAAACTCTCCTATTAAATAATTCTTATTTGCTATTTTCCTCTCACCTTGATAAACTTTTATTTTAATTGAAGAGTCTGTAGGTGAATCAGTTGTATATTTTTGTGTTCTTTTAACTGGTAATGGTGTATTTTTTGGAATTATAATTGAATATGTCCCATCTACTAATTCTACACCTAAACTTAAAGGTAAAACATCTAATAGTAAAACATCTTCATTTAATAAATATTTATTTTCAATAATACCAGCATATAAACCTGCTCCTTCTGCAACTACTGATTCTAAATTTGGATGAATCCATGAATTAATTTTAGTTATTTCTGAAATTGTTCTCTGTAAAGAAGGAATCCTACTTGTTCCACCTACTAAAATTACATATGAAATATTATTATAATTTTTCATAATATTATTTAATAATATTGTAACTTTATCCATAAGTTTATCACACATATTTTCAAATTTAGTTCTTGAAATTACATACTTATAAACTTTATCTTTTACCAAATTATTAATATTAGTTTCATACATATCTAAATAAGTTAATTTTTCTTTTATTTTTTGAGAAATATTCCATAAAATATTTTCATTAACATTATTTAAATTAGTTGATCTTAATATATCATTTGAAATTAATGTTGTAAAATTATTACCACCTAAATCATTTAATCCTTCGCTATGAATTACTTGGAAAAATAAATCTGTTTTTTCTAAAATTGTAAAATCCATAGTTCCACCTCCTGTATCAATCACTAGTATTAAATCAGATGAATTTGAAGAATGACTTAATCCATATGCTAGTGCTGCAGCAGATGGTTCATTTATAATTCTAATAACTTGAATTTTAACATTTTCAAATGCAGATTTTATTATTTCTCTTTGTTTATCATTAAAATTAGAAGGTACTGTTATAACCGCTTTTATTAAATCATTTTTCAAATATTTAATTATAAGATCTTTAATATGTTTAAAAAATATAATTAATAAATCATAATGTGTGTATTCAATATCATCATCAAAAATAAATGTTTTATTTTCTCCAATTGAAATTTTAAAACTATGAATTATATTTTGACAATTTATAGGAATATAATTACCACAATAAAATTTATTATTATATTTAGCTATTTTTGATGGAATAGTTTTAAAAACACCATCAATTATAGGTATTGATTTATTATTCTTAAAATGAGTGATTATTGTATTTGTTGTTCCAAAGTCAATACCAACTAAAATACTATCCATTATAATTTAAAGAAAATGTTATTTTAAATATGATTATAAAAAAATTGAAATATATAAATAATAAATTTAATTACATATTAATTTTTACAACTAGAATGGCTGCTTCAAATGATTATTTAATTCCGGCATTTCCACCACCTAATTTTCGCGAATCAGAAGTTAAACCAAAGGTAAGTTTCGAACAATCTGATCCTTTTGCTTTTTTAAAAAAATTTTTATCACTATTTGAAGAACTTGATTATGTTTTGATTGAAAATGATATGTGGGTATTTAATGTATCTGCACTTATTGAAAGTACTGTTGAATTTCAAATTTCTATTTATACAATCCCATCTGGTTGCCTAATAGAAATACGTCATATGTTTGGGTGCAGATACACTTTTTCAAAAGTTATTAACATACTTGGTAAAAAATTTGATGTTGATTTTAATCATGGTTTTAACTCTATACCTTCAGAACCTTTAGAATTTGATAAAAGTAAAGTATGTCCTGAGACACTTGCAATTATTGAAAGCCTTCCAAAATCTGATGAAGTGTGTTTATCATTTTTAAATACTAATAATACAGTTGTTCAAATTATTTCTGGAGTTATTCAAGCTGTTTACCTAATTAGGAAAAAATATAATTTTGAAATTGCAAATCGTATTCTTATTATTGCCGAATACTCAATTAAACTTGATGATCCTGAATTACTTGCAATTATTACAAAAGCAATTGTAAATATTGCAAGCATTTCTGAAATTCCTATTGAATGGATACATCAAGCTGAACCAGTTGTAAGGTTACTATTAGAACATGATTATTATTATCCACATATAACACGTGAATCACAAAGGGCTTTAGATTTAATTCTAGCAAGAACTTAATAAATTATATTAACTATATATGTACATGTCTAAAAATATTAACTATATTAATAGATAACCTAGTTTATTTTCTTGTTCAATATCTACATTATGTTTTATAAATTCTTTAATTTTATCAGATATTAAAATAGGTTTCCTAAAATATAATGAATTATATATTCCTTTATACTTTATAATTTTTAAATATTCTATATTTTTTTGCTTTAAATTATATTTATTTTTAATCATATTTAGTGTATTTTCATAATCATCGCGTAAATCTTCGTATTTTAATATTAATACATTTTTATATTTATTATTTAGATTTAAAAAATAATCATTTTTATTTTTTCTTAAATCAAAAATATTTTTATATCTTTCTTTAGTAATCATATTACGATCTTCCATTATTTCTTCTAATTTATTTTCATAAATACTATACCATTCATTATTCATAAAATCTTTAATATTTCTTCTATTATTTAATGGAATATAATATAATTTTTTAAAGAAACTATCTATCCATTCAATTGAATCTCTTACAACACATATAAATAATGTACTTTCAATTTCATCTTCATTATATGTATCATTTTCATGACCAAAAAAATGTCTAAAATTATCAGGTCTATTTAAATTATTGATATCAAAATTTTCTAGTATAGCAGATTGTACAAAATATGATCCGGAACATCTTTCGGAAAAAATCATTAAATTTTGAATCATTATTATTATATATATTTTTATTTTTTATATATTGATTAAAATTGAAATTATTAACTTTTAATATAATTATAATATTTAAAAAAAAATACAAATGTCACTCCTTTCTGAGTCTTTAACTTATCTTTATGATGATTTTAATACAAAGTATTTATTTTCTTTGATAATTACTAAATTTATATTGAATATAATTGTTTCATATATTATGGTTATAATTTCAAATGGTAATTTTAATCTAATTATTTACTATATTGGATTATTATATATTCAAAAAATGTTTAATCCTATGATAATTAATCCAATAATTGCAAGATTAACAAATACAATTCAAAATAAATTTTATAAAAATTATACTCTACAATATAATAAATTAACTTATGAATGTAAAAATTCAAAAATACATTCTCAATTTATAGAAAATATTAATATTGCTAACCAAGCAATGTCAAATATAATTGATTGGGGATTACACGAAATAATTAGTTTGATTTCTGCTATAATTGGAGTTTTAATAACATTTTATAAAAAAAATTTATTAAAACATTTATTTGTTTTTATTATTATTTATGGAATATTTTATTATTCAATCATTAAAAAGAAACAAGAACAATATTCAAAATTACAAAAAAAGAATCAAAAAAAAAGGTCTCAAAATAATACTAAAGAATATCTATATAGTGTACCATTTCAATATAAAGAAATTAATCCAGAATTTATAATTAATATAAAAAAAAATAGTTTAGAAACACAAATGGAAAATAATATTGCTTGGAATAAATTACTATTTATAAATGATTCAATAATTGGACTCATTTCAAGTATTTTACAGCGGGGACTATTTTAAATGACACGATTTATGACAAAAAAATAATCTTAACAACCCACATGTAAAAATTTGGGTATATCAGCTAATGTTAATTTAGCTTCAAGAAATATAAATACTTCCGAACCGTCGTGAAACGGGAATGAATTTAAATTGCCTCTATATTTTCTCTTATAAAACATAAAGGTCTTTTTCCTGATTTTTTTAGTTCTTCTATGATTGATATCATATTTTGAACTGCATTTTTATCTCTATTATGATAAATTTTACATATTTTTAAATGTTCTTGCTCTTCATCTGAATTGACGACTTTATGTCGCAGAAGACCATTTACTAATATATTTTTATTTTTCATAATATCTTTTGGTTTATTTGACTTTCTAATTAAAAATTTATCTAATTCTTTATGACAACAATTACATAATTTTGATGTACAATATTCATTTATTAAATATGATTCATAACCTGCATTTTTAAATATTCTTCTAATTCTTTTGCATATAATAGGTTCAACACCCTTCATATTATAACTTCCTGTATCATGATCACCCATTATAAAAATTGTATTTTCCGGTTTACCATATTTATTAGAAAAATTAGTTATTAATTTTGCTTCTGATTTTTGTGTATTAGTATATGTATTTAGTTTAAATTTTCTAAAAAACTTTTGTTGATAATGATTAAATAATGTATAATTTACTTTATTCTTCTCAATTATATATTTTTTAAATTCATCATAATTCACTGTTTTACTATTAAATAAACTTAGTGTTGATTCTATTTCTTTTATTGATTTATCATTAATTTTTGTTTCAGTATTAATCTTATTTATTATTTGTCTATATTTTTTAGTTCCAATTTCTAAACGTCTTTGATTTTGTGTATATCTAAATGTTTCTAATGCATTATCATCATTTTTACTACCACAATATACAATATCGCTCTTGTTGGGATCAGCAACAACAATTCTTTTATTGATTTGATTAATGTTTTTAACATTTTCAATATAATCACAATTAATTAATCCTTTACATTTTTTACCTTTTATTTTGCTCATAGGTTTACCATCTTCAAGAACAACAAATAAAATACAAACTGAAATACCATCTGTTCTAATCATGTAGTTAAATTCATATTTATTTTTATTGAAAGTTTTCTTATCTAAATTAAAAAAGTGATTCCAAACCATAGTTTGATTATTATCTTTTGTATAATTATAAACTGTAATATCATGAACACTATTTACTTTTTTATTTTTACATTTTTCGCTATATTTAATTTTTGTTTGATTTTCAGTTTTTGGTTTCTTTTCTTCCTTTGTCTTTTGTGTTTTATCTAGAAAATTAGAAATAATACTACACGTATCTAAGGTTATATGTTTACTAATAATATTAGTTCTTAATGGAATAATATTAAATAATCTAATTTGTTTTTGTCTGTTTTTATCATCAGTAATATTATCATTATAAATTTTAATATTATTATTTATCTTTTCTAATTCTGTTGCAATATAAAACATAGATTTTAGATAATCTTGTGTGTTTGATTTTAAATCATAAACAATATTATCTTCATCAAATTTAATTTTATTGCCATAAATTAATTTTCTTTGTTCTTTAATAAATTGATGATACTTTTGATTAGATTTTAATTCAGAAAAAGAAGTTAAATCTTTTTTAACTAAATTTATTTCTTTTGTAAATTTTTTATGTTTTTCTTTTCTAATTGTTTTGTCTTTATTTTCTTCTGTAATTTTTTCTCTTTCTTGTTTAATATTTAATGAAATATTAATAAACTTATATAGATGTTGTAAAAAATGTTCTTGAATATTAACATTTATATTGGTTTCCATATCAATAGCTTCATAAGCAAGAATATATGACATTTTGTCATAATATAAAACATCATCTTTAGTAGTTGTTTCTTTGTAATTTTTATTATAAAAATCTTGTAATGATTTTTGTTGTTCTGGCATATTTTCTTCAGTATATCCTCCAGTATTACATTTTCTAATAGTAACTACTTTAAAAATATCACAAATAAATTCTTTATCAATTAATGGGAATGATTTATTATTTTTGTATAAATCAAGTAGATAGAGTTTTAGAAATTGATAACTATGAATAACTATTTTATTAGTTTTAATAACAAGATCATTAATATCAACTAATATATTTTCATTACGAATAACATTTTTAATATTATCTTTAGTAGTCTTCATATAGTCAATATTAAGATTATCATCTTTTTTCTTTTTAACTTTTGATTTCATATATATTATACTATATATTTATTTTTTTAAATACTTTTAAATAAATAAAAATGCATAAATTTATTTATTTATTGTAATAAATGTTTTTATAGCTAAATGATCAGAATTTGAATTTGGTATAGTTTCAAAATTATTACAATTACAATTTTTAATAAAAAATCTATCATATCTATAATTATTTTTTTGTAAAGATATAATTCTATTATCTTTAAATTCTCTATTTGGATATGTTAAATAATACTTATTATTATTTTGTATTAAATATACATCATTAAAAGATATAAATGTATGTTTATCTAACATATTTGTATCACCTCCAAAAATAATAGGTAAATTATTAAAATTATTATCTCTTAATATTTTATTAATATTGTAAATTTGTTCATCTCTTCTAATATTGTGTGGAGATAAGTTTAAACTACCAATTATTAATTCAATATTATTTATTTTAAGATGATTAATAACATTTCCTTTGATTTTAATTGTACCTAATTTTTCAAATTTTAAATTTTTATTTATTCCTAAATATGTATATCCACAATGACTTTGACTAATATCACCAATATAATTATTTAGATTATCATTAATATATTCAGTTGTTTCTTGTAAAAATAATATATCAAAATTATTATGATTAATATAATCAATTTGTATTTTATCTTCACCATAAAATAGATTATATGATAATATATTTAATGTTAAATTAGATTTATTAATTAGGTGGTCATTTATTTCTTGATATTTATTATCCATAATTATGTCATTAATTGCATCATTAATTATATATTTTTCAAAAATCCAAAATATTATTCTTATCATCGTAAGAACATCAGATTTTGCATTATGGCTATTTTCTGGATATACATTAAAACATTTTTTATATACTTCAATTTGTTTTGGTATTTGATATTTGTTACGAATATGTGGTTTCCATTGATCAGGTTTTGCATATTTTGAAGATAATATGCCAATACATAATATTTGTTTGTTTAATTTTAATTCTTCTATTTTATTAATTATATTATTTAATTTGATTCTATATAATTCACTTTCTAATATACTTACATCAAAGAATACATTATATCCTATAATATAATCACAATCATTAATTATATTTCCGAATTTATTTAATATTTTTTCAATATTTTTTCCTTTTTTATTTGCAATTTCTTGTGTAATTCCATGAATTTTTATGCTTTCCTCAGGTATAATAAAATCATTAGGTTTAATAAATTTTTCTTTTATATTTTCTAAATTTATATCATAATCATAATCAAATTCTTTCATATATAAATATCCAATTGATAATATTCTTACTTTATCATACTCGTTTGATTTATAATTAGGATATTCTTTTTCAGGGGGTAAACCAAATGGTGTTTTAATTACATTTGTTGATTCAAGGTCAAAAAATAAAACTTTTTTATTTCAAATTTCTTCTAAATTTTCAATTTTTGTATAACTCATATAAATTAATAATTATGTAATAATATGATTATAATTCAATTTTTAACTAAATAAAAAATAATTATTGATTCATAAAATATAATAATATTTAAAAAAATATAACCATATAATAATATGAGTAGTGAATTTAAATATTTTTGTGAAAAATGTAATTATGGGACAAACATAAGATATTCATTAATACAACATAATAATACAGTATTGCATAAAACAGGAGTTATAAAAAAAACAAAATTAAAAGAAAAAATACATTATACATGTGATAAATGTGATTATAATACACTTAATAAAAATAATTTTATTACACATAAATTAAATAATCATTCAACAAAAGAAGAAAGATCAACAGAATTTACGTATTATTGTGAATTTTGCGATTTTGGTGTTTTTACTGAATCTTCTTTTGATAAACATAAAGATACAATTAGACATAAAAGATTAAATAAATAATTATAAATAATTTTTTATTAGTTATAATTAATTATATGGGTAAGCATAAATCAACTGATTATAAATTATCAGCTGTTGAATATTATCTTGATAATGAAGATAATAGTTTAAGTAATGTATGTAAAATATATAATTGTTCTAAATATAGTTTAGTCAGATGGGTTAAAAGATATTTAGAATATGGAACAGTTGAAAATAAAAAACGTAAAGAAGGTGCTTATAAAGTAAGAAAGAAACATGTGAAATTTATCATTGATTTAATAAAAACTAAACCATTTATAACATTAACTGACATATTAGGTTATTTTCATAAAAAATTTAATGATATAACTTTATCAAAAACACATCTTAGTAATATAATTAAATATGCTAATTTAACTTATAAGAAAGTTCAAATAACACATAGACCAGATACAAGATATCATAAACCAATAAATTATGATGAAGAATATAAAAAGTTTTATTCAAAAATAAAAAAATATAATTTAGATGATATTATATCAATAGATGAAACTAGTGTATCAATTGGATTACATGTAAAACGCGGTAGAGAAGAAATAGGTAAACGTTTGAATAAAATAACAAAAGATAGTAAAGTATTTGTAAAATATACTTTAATTATGGCAATAACTACAAAAGGCGTTTTAGATTGGATATTATATGAAAATGCCGGTTCTGATCATTGCAGATTAATTGAATTTATAAAAAGATTAATAGAAGGTAAAAAAAATAAATTAATCTTAATGGATAATGCAAGTTGTCATAGAAATCAAAATGTTAAGGATTTTATTATAAATAATAAAAATGACTATGTTTATGTTCTTCCATATCATCATTTTCAAAATCCAATAGAAAAATTTTTTAATCAACTAAAATATTATATGAAAAAAGATGAACCTATGAGTTATGGCTTAATAAAGAAATCAATTAAAAAATCCATCAAATATATTGGGGCTGGAGAAAGTGTTTTATTTAAAGAGATAATTATGATTAATTTTAAAATGAATTTTTCAAAAGCGTACACAGATTTAATTTTAAAATATGCTGATAAATATAAACCATTTAAATATAATACAAAATATTCTAATAAATATTATTTAGAACGGGCAAAATTAAAAATCAAAGATTTTTAATTTTGCCCCTACTTTTTCAAAAAATCTTTGATTTTTTGAAAATGAACATATTTTTAATGTCTTAGGTGATGTTGTAACATGGAAATTAACAAAACAAAGTTTTGTTAATTAACAGATTAAGTTAAAAATCAAAGATTTTTAACTTAACATGGAAATCTTTAATGAATATTAAAACAATAGTTAGTAATCATGAATATCATTATAGTTCCCCAGAGGGGAACGTATACGCCCCAAAGGGGCTATAAAACTATCAGTAAAATACATCTTGAATGGGCTAGAAACAAAGTGTATGAAAATGCCTATACAGAATACATTAGAATTAATAAATGTTGTGATATTACACATGATAATTTCATTGATGGTACATTAAGAAAATTAAAAATTTTCTTAAATTAGCATAGGAAATATCTTCGATATTTCCTATGGTACATTAATAATTAATAAATCAGGTGTTGAAAATATTGGTTATGGATGTGGTGAGTCACTTAAGAAAAAATTCACATCTCTTACAGCAGTTTGTAATGATAATACAAAACCTATTTCAATCATATGTAGTTTCCGAAGGAAACGTATACGCCCGAAGGGCTATAATCCTAATTACACTAAAATAACTAAAAAAAATAGAATAATTAAAACATTACGTTAAAAATAAAATTACATTTTATTTTTAACTGTAGTTGTAGAATAGGAAAAGCTTTGCTTTTCCTATGCACAACGTACCACATGATTCTAAAAGTATATTACCATCTATAGACCAGATTAATAATAATTATGAAAATAAAAATATTAAATATAACTTAGGAGGTGATAAAGGATTTGTATTTGATATTACAAATATCCCATGTAATGTAAATTTAATAGCTGTTAAACGTAAAAATCAAATAGTTCAATTCTAATAAAATCTTTGATTTTATTAGAATTGTAGGGGTAAAATTAAAAATCAAAGATTTTTGATTTTGCCCGTTCAAAATACAGATGAAGAAACACTTATGTTAAAGAAACGTTATAAGATTGAAAACTTATTTGCAAAGATAAAAGTATTTAATAGAGTGCATATAAGAAGAGATAAACTTATTGCTTCTTATATGGGTTTTGTATATTTAGCACTCATAGCCCTTTAGGGCGTATACGTTCTCGAAGAGAACTATGAAAATAATTTAAAAAGAATTATTTTCATGAATTTAAGCTAATAAATAATTTATTATAAATATAATTAAAGAGACACTTACTTTAAAGTAAGTTTTTGTTAAATAAATTATAATTTAAAAACATTTAAAAAAATTATTATTTAAAAATCTTAAAAAAATCTTTAAATAATAATTTACACTTTCTCTAGCCCCATTGAATTAAAAACTTATAAAAATTATTTCAAATCCTCATTAACTAAAACTAAGGAAGATATTAAAGAAATTAAAATGAAATATAGGAAAAAAGAAAAAATTTATAAGGCATAATTTTAAATCGTGTCATTTAAAATTGTCCCCGCTGTAATATATATTGCAAGTAATGATATTATTACATTCATGTTAATTATGATTTCGATGAATAAATTAAGTAGTGCAATCAATGGTTTAAGTAACTTTATGACAATGTATCAAAGAGTAAATAGTGATTTTAATATATTTAAAGAATTTTGGTTAACTGATTTAGATTTTGAAAAAGATTTTGTAAAATTATCAGTATATGATCATTCACTTGAAATTGATGATATTGATATTAAAAGAGGTGATTATAATATAAAAAATGATCCAAATTTAGGAAAAATAAATTTTTATCCTAGTATAAAAGTATTAATTCAAGGACCATCTGGACATGGAAAATCAACATTTTTAAAAGGAATTTTTGGATTGATTAAATCTTCTATTAATTTTTCTTATGGTTCAGGAATTCAATATTATCATTCAGTTTCAGATTATTTTCAAGAAATTAAAGAAAGAATGCCATCATCCAAAGTTTCACTTAGAAATTATTTCAAAGAAGAACAAAATAATGAAGTTATTAGATATTATTTATTGCAAGCTTGGGGTGAAAAAGAATATGGAAGAATTATTGATTCAATTAAAAGTAAGAAAGAATCAGATACTAATTCAGAAACTGATTTATTAATAACTATTGATCAATTACATGAATATGATTTATTAATAAATGAGAAATTATCAGGTGGACAAAAGAGTCGTTTAATTTTATGGACACGTGGATATAATGTTGATCAAAATAATAAAGAAATTATCATTTTAGATGAACCATGTCCTGATGTTGATTTTGATGGTTATATTGATAATCTTAAAAGATTTTATCAAAAGTATAATCATTGTGCTATTTTCCTTATTGGACATTTATGTGATTGTAAAAGGAAATCATTAGATATTAAGTTTGATATGGAATTATGGATTGAAGATGGAATAATTAGATCTGTTTAGATTTGGTTAATTTGGAAATTTTATTTACGAATTTGGTTAATTTGGAAATTTTATTTACGAATTTCGCCCACTTTTATAATATCTTGATATAATTTTTCATAATCAGTTGACCCTGGTTTTAATAATTTTAATTTTTCCATTTTTTCTAAAACAGTTCCTTCATAATATATATCATTCTTAAATATATTATATAGATCTTCATTATTAATTATTTCTTTATACAATTTATTTTTATTTTCAAAGTTTGAATAAATCATTTTATTTTTTAATGGATATAAAAAAGGTTTTAATAATTTATTAGGATAGTTATCAATAATTATATTCATTTTATAGTCTACTTCATTCATTAAATATTCTAAACATTGATCTCTTAAAATATCAGTTTTAGAATCCATATAATGTGTATGATACCAAACTAAACTATAACCTAAATATATATTTGATAAAATATCAGCCATATTTCCAGAAATCATTTGATTTGATTTAATTTTTCCTCCTAATAATGCAATAAAATTTGTTAATGCCGAAAATTTCATTGTAGCAATATCTAATCTTTCAATAACTAAATTATTTAAATTAAATGATGGTGTAATTATACTAACATAATTTATTAATAATTCAAATAATAATTCATTAAAATTAAACCTAAATGCATCTAAATTATTTTCTTGAATACTATTAAAGATTGGGAAAATATATGGATGACTTTTATTTAATCCTTGTCCAAATATAATTAATCCACGTGTTAAAGTATTTGATCCTTCAACAGTAATTCCTACTGGTGAAGAATTATAAAAATTAGTAAAAAAATTATTTTCGCCTACACATATACCACTTCCAGAATAAATATCCATTCCATGATTTAATACTAATCTAGCACGTTCAGTCGTTTGTTGTTTCATTATTGCAGTTATAACCGATGGTGTTGATCCATTATCTAAAATATGATTAGTTAATTTAACAGATGAATGAATAATCCAAGTATTAAGATACATTTCAATAAATTTTTCACGAACTGCCTCCATATCTCCTATTTTCATATTAAATTGCTTTCTAATATTAATATAATTTAATATTGATTGTGTAATAAATTTAGATGATCCATTTGCTGTAGCTGGTAAACTTACACCTCGTCCTACTGCTAAACATTCCATTAACATTTTCCATCCATTACCTATCATTTCAGGTCCTCCAATTACTTGTTCTGGATTAATAAATACAATTCCTTTAATTGTTCCATTTGGAAATCCTGCATTATTAGGATTATGATATGTATTTTGAATTAATCCTTGTTCATCATTCTGAACAAGAGCTAATGTTATTCCAGATTTTTTATTTTTTAATAATCCATTAGGGTCATTTAATTTAAATGCAATGCCAATTAAATTTGATACTGGTGCAAGAGTTATATAACGTTTGTTCAAAATTACTTTAATTTTAATTTCACCTTTAATCATTTCAACAATTCCTTCATCAATTTGACCAACTGCATCACTACCATTATTAGGACCAGTTAAACCGAAACATGGAATAAATGTACCATCTGCTAATTTTGGTAAATAATAATTTTTTTGTTCTTCAGTTCCATAATGTTGTAATAATTCAGATGGTCCTAAAGAATTTGGAACCATAATAGCAACAGCTAGTGATGGATTATAAGATGCTATTTTAGATAATATTTTTGATTGTGACTCTATAGATAAACGATTTCCATTATATTTTTTATCAATGATCATACTTAAAAAACCTTTCTGTCCTAAATAAGACATTAAATGATTAATATCTTTACTTGGATAAATTGGATTTGGTCCAACTTTTCTTAATAAATCTTTAATTTCTTTTTCCATAGGATTTTCTATTTTGATATCAATTGGTTTAAGGAAATTACATTTATTTACATACCCTTTAAATATATCTCTATCAATTGATACACCTCCAGATTTTAAAGCAATAATTTCAGTTTCTGATATTTTTGGAATAATTTTTTTGATTTGATTAAAAATTTTTCTATACATTATTTAAAATAATTATTATTATTTTAAATAATTTTATTAAATATATTATTATTAATTTTTACAAACATATCCAGTTAAAGGTGGTGTATTTTTAGTTAATCTTCCTGTTTTACAATAATAACAATAACCATTGTCAAAAATTTGACCAGATGGACAAATCGATCTGGTTGTAGTAAAAGTACATAAACTATCTTTTAAAATTTGCCCTTCTGGACATATCTTATCGTGACCAATTCCATTATAACATAATCCATTAACTAAAGTTTGACCTTCTGGGCATCTGGGGATAGTATTTAGACCAATTCCATTATAACATAATCCATTAACTAAAGTTTGACCATCTGGGCATATAGGGATAGGATTTTGACCAATTCCATTATAACATAATCCATTAACTAAAGTTTGACCATCTAGACATGTGGGAATAGGATTTTGACCAAATCCATTATAACATAATCCATTAACTAAAGTTTGACCATCTAGACATGTTGAGTTAGGATTTGAACTAGGATTAGTATAACATAATCCATTGACTAAAGTTTCATTTGATTTACAATTTGGTGGTAAACCAAAATTTGTTGTTTGGCACATATTATCATCTATTACTTTGGAATTTGCTCCAAGACACAAATTAGCATAATTTATTGATGCATTTGTATATGATGGTGCTGTCCAACCAAAATTTTCAATAGTATCAGAAGCAGTGAAGTCGCCAGAAGTTGAATAATATCCACTCATATATATATATATATATTTTTTAAATTTTAATTTTTTTAAAGTTTTTATTTTTACTATTAAAATATAATTATAGCTGGATAAAGTGTTAATTATTATTTAAAGTTTAATTAAAGTAATCGTCTCTTTTTAATTATATTAATAATTAATAATTTATTAGCTTAAATTCATAAACATAATTCTCTTTAAATTATTTTCATAGTCTTTTCGAGAACGGTAATAAATCCTTTTGCAGTCTAGATTTGCTGGACATATCATGTCTTAAGGCATGTAAAATTTAATTTTAAAATTAATCATAATTATATCTTTCAAAGAAAAATGACTAAATAAAACACTGTCTCTAGTCTAATTATACAAATTAATTTTAAAATTAATTTTTATTATTAATAGGTTCTATATGTTTTTTCAATTAGCTTTCACATGTTTAATTTATGAGGATGTAAATTTATTAAATAGTTATACCTTAATATTTAATAAACAAATGATGAATGTAAAATGAGATAAACTTGATACATTTAGTATATTTATGAAATTAATAATATATCTATCGATTATAAAAGTATTATTTTACTATTAAAATGTCATTAATATATTATTATAAAAATTAATTTTTACCACGATATCCTTTCTTAAATCCTTTTGGAACTATTTGTTGTTGACTTTTAGTTCCTGTTCGTCATGGTTTAATTCTTTTTTTGTGACCAAAATCTTTTTGATTTTTAGGTATACTAATACAATCTTTATTAGTAATAGGCTCTACATGTTTTTGAATTAGATCTTCTATTGTTAATTTACGAGAGTTTGACATTAATATAAAATAAATAATATATATTTAAATATATTTGATAAATAATATTACATCTTAAATTAAATCAATATAATAATGTTTATCTATTAAAAATAATCTATTAAAATTAATAAATAATTAATAAATATAACATTAAAGATCACTAGCATATTTAAATCCTTCAACAAAGTATTTTAATTGTTCAGTCTGAATTTCTCTAGAGTATTTCTTAAGACTTTTCAAATAACATACTGATGCTTTTTGTAAAAATGTATGACTTGTCTTGAGATATTCAGTTGCATACATTAATGCATATATATTCTCTAGAATTGCAGCAAGCACAACATCTTCGTCACATTGTAACTTATCTAGTCAGTAAAAGTATATTAAACCATCACAATTTATTTAAATATGGTTTAATAATACTTTATTAAATTATTTGACTAGTATATCTTACACGTTGGGTAATATACCTTCACGCTTATATTTTTAGTAAAATTGGATTACATAAATTTATTCCAGTTACACTTGTTAAAGAAATATGTTTACGCATTATATTTATCGCTCCATTTATGTCTGCATTTATTAATTTTCTTTCTGATGAGCTAAATAATCCTCTATTTACACGTTTACCTTTATAGTTGTCATGATAATTAACTTCTTCTAATGCTAAAGCATCGCATTTAGATGTATAACTTTCTTTTAATATTAATAATCTCTTATTACGCATTTTTAAGGCTTCATCCAATTTATATATTAATCTTTTATATGGTATTTGATAAAAATTACGGTTTGTTTTCTTACCTAAATTTACATTTGATTTCCAATTTGGATTATATCCCATAATAAATACTTCTTTATTCTTATAAGTATGTAGTAAACTGTTTACTACATTATTTAATAAACCATTTATTTTGTTTTGTCTTTCATTTTCTAAACTATATAATCGTGAAAATGTATTATTTTTATAGTTTGTTTTATTTAATGATTTTAATTTATCTATCTTATGATTATAGTTTCTTTCAGAAACGTATACGTCCCTAAAGGGACTATAAAAATGATTTATACTTAATAATTTATTTCCTTTAATTATATATTGTGGACCAGTAGGATTATAAATAGTTAATAAATTAACTATTCCTGTATCAATTGATATGGATTTTTCCAATTTTTCTTCTAATTTTAATTTATTAAATTTAGATAGGTCATACGTTTGTAAATTATTTAATATTACTTCATAAGTAATACATACTTTAATTGAATATTTATTTGATTTTATTTCTATTAATTTTATATTATTATTTTTAATTTTATTTGGTAAGTTTATATAAATATAATTAAATTTTATTAAATTTGATTTATCTATAAACTTTTTATCTATTTTAATATAATTTTTATTTAATTTTTTATCAACTAGTTGATTTTTATTATAATAATATAATGATTTTTTAATTTGTATTTTTTCATAATTAATATTATTAAATATTCCATAATTTTTATTTATATAATCACCAACATTTAATCTAATTTTATTCTCATCTATTTTAAATGATCTACAATAATAAAACAAATTAAATCTATCATCCTTGTTTAAATATTTGCAGAAAGAAATATTTTTTTGCGTACCTGATTTTAATAAATCATAATAACTAATTATGTTACTATACATCTTATTAATAATATTACCTATAACATCTGATGGGATTTTTTCTTTATTTTCATTTAAATGAGTTAGTGATACACGACCTATTAAATTTTGGACAGATGTAATAGGAATACCTAACTCATTTTTAATTTTTTGTGAATATTTACAGTTATTTTCAATATAAAAATTATTATTTTTAATTGATTCAATTATATGTTTATATTTAATTTCAATTTTCTTTTCTTGATTTATATTTAATAGTTTTTTAATATAATAAATATTTTTATAATATAATGAATTTAATATACCATGAATAATATTATCAATAACTAATTTTTCATTATTACTATCAAATAATATATTATCAAGTTTAATAATATTATTTTTATAATTATCAAATAATTTGACAATATTATATTTATCAATAATAATATTATTATATTTAATATCTTCAATGATAAATTTAAATATAATTTTATTATTATCATCAATAATTTTTTTATTTGAAGAATATAAATTATAATATTCATCATATATTTTATATAATTTTTGTTCAATTTTAATAATAACATTATCTTTCTTATCGCGCTTTCCAGTATTATCTTTATTTTTAACTTTATTATTAATTTTTCCTTTATGTTTTTTTATAACTTCTCCAAGTTTTTCAATATATTTATTTTTAACTATATCATCATGTAAATCTTTGTAAATATTATTTTCAAATTGTTTATAAACTTTATAACAATATAAAGTACAATTATAAATATTTTTTGAAATAGATGTCATGTAATCAAAAATTCTTTTATCATTTTTATTATTAATATAAAAAGAATATGTTTTTAACTTAACTTTTGGATTATCTATTATATTACTCATATAATATAATAGATAATATTACTTTATATTATTTAAAATTATTCACTACTAATAAAATTTTCAATGTCTTGTTTATAAATATTAATTTTATTTTTACGTCTATTAGAATATAAAGTAGTTGAGAAAATATGCATTAATGATATTAGTTCTTCAAAAATTTCATTATCATTAGATTTATTATGATCTTCATTTATAATAATGATTTTAACATTAAATCGTTTACAAATAGCTTCAAGTGTTTTAAATGAAAGTCGTGTTAAACGGTCTTTATTAGAAATATAAATATTTTTAATTTTATAATCAAAAATATCATTTAATAATTTAGAAAATTGTGGCCTATCAAGATCTAATCCACTAGAAATTTCAGAATAAATAAGTTTAATCTCAATATTATTTTCAGTACAGAAAGTTTGTATTTTACTAATTTGTGTATTTAAGTCCATTTTTTGTTTATACGTAGAGACTCTTGCATAAATAACATCATGTCTTTCATCTTTTTTTAATAAACTATAAACAGATTTTTCATCATAATCAAAATAACCATTATCAAGTTGAATACTTTTAAGAGTCTCATCTTTAGTGTATTTATATAATGTAGTTCGACATATATTTAATATTTTCATAACTTCTTTAGCTCTCATTAATAATATATCAAACTATATCTTTAAATTGATATAGTTTGATATAGTTTTTCCATCTGATGCAAATCCAAGTAAATTACCATCTTCACGAACTAATTTAAGTAATACTTTTTTATCATTCTGAATATTTTCTGATGCATATTTGAGAGCAAATGGATCTTGTTCTACTGCGATTGCAAATACTTCACGATCATCTTTAAGACTAGTAGAAGCATACTCTAAAGCACGCCAGTCATTAGATACTGCAATCTTTACTATTTCTTTATCAGAACGATGATTTGCAGAAGCGTACTTTAAAGCACAACCATATTGTGTTACTGCAGCAATAATAACTTCATTGTTAGTCCTGAGCTCACTAGATGCATACATAAGCATAGATCCAACCTGCGTAACAGAATGGATTACAACTTCTTTATCAGCCTTAAGATCAGAATAAGCGTACTCTAGAGCATGTCCATCTTGCATAATAGCGGCTATTACAACTTCTTTGTCTGCCTGAAGCTTTGCAGATGCATGCATAAGTGATACTCCTATATTCCTCACTGAAATGAGAACAATTTCCTTGTCATCTCTAAGATCTACAGATGCATAACCAAGAGCATCGCCTGTGTTACTAACAGCAGCAAAAACAACTTCCCTATCAGCTTGAAGACGTTCAGATGCAAATTCAAGAGAGTATCCTGAAGTATTAACAGCTTCAAGGACCACTTCCTTATCATTCTGCAAGTCTTTCGAAGCGTACTCAAGCGCATCTCCAAATTTAGCAACTGCTGCAATAACAATTTCCTTGGTATTTTTAAACTTACTTGAGACATGATATAAAAGATTACCACACTTAGACACCACCTCTAAAACTATTTCTTCATCATTTCGTAGTGCAACAGATAAGTTGTGGAAATTATAACTGGAAGTCTTAACTTCTTTTAAACCTAATTTTTTATCAGTAATAATAGTGGGTTTCTTTTGTTCTAAATATGGACTTGACTCATCACACTCTTGTTCCATTTCAATAGCCTGAAGAGTACACTTAAAATGCCTACACGGATCGTGTTCGGTATCCATAGTGCTAATTTTAAATTTAATGTTTAACATCACCATTTATAAAAAAATATTCAATTTTTTTTATAATTGGAATAAAATGTTATTATTTATATCAGTTATATTTTATTATAGATTTTATAACTAATTAATTATTGTATAATTTATAACTTGTTTAATAGTTTCAATAGGATAAACTTTGAAACTATCATCTTCTGGACTTGATCCTTTTTTCCGTAATATTTCTAAATCTTGCCAATTTTCTTGAGGTATTAAAGCTATTGTACAACCTGCTTTTTTACCACCTATTAATTTACTTTCTATACCACCAATTGCAGTAATATTTCCAATTAAATCTATTTCACCAGTCATACATACTTTATTATTTACTTTCTTATTAGTTAAGAGTGAATAAATAGCTAATGTAAAAGCAGCGCCTGCAGAAGGTCCATCTTTTGGTGTTGCACCATCTGGACAATGAATATGAATTCCATATTTAACACCTTCCATTATTTTATTTTGTTCTTCAAAACTTAATAATCCCCATGCTACTTTTAATGAATATTGAACAGACTCTTTCATTACATCACCAGCTTTACCTGTTAATTGTAAATCTAACATTTTATCAGAAGGAAATCTAGTTAATTGAATAATAGTTAATCCGCCTAAACCAGATGTTGTTGCATATAATCCATTAACTAGACCAATAGTTGGTTCATTTGCTATTTTTTTAATTCTAATTTTTGGTTTATCTTCAAATAAATTTTTAATATAATCAAGAGTTATAGTATAAGGTATTTTAAAATCATTTTCATTATAAAAACGATTTAAATTTATATCACGAATAATTTCTGTTATTTTTTCTTTAATTTTACGAACACCTGCTTCATTTGTATATGTTTCAATAATATATGTAACAATCTCATCATTTAAAATAATTTCATTTGGATTAAAACCAATTTCTTTACATATTTCAGGTAACATATAATCTTTTATAATTATTAATTTATCTTTTAATGATAATGGATGTGTTTCAATAATTGTTATCCTATCTCTTAAAATTGGATCTATTAAATTTGGATCATTAAATGAAAAAACAATTAAGGCTTTAGATAAATCTAATTTAACTCCTGCAAAAAATTTATCTTCAAATTCATCATTTTGTGTTGAATCTGTTAAATGTGTTAATATACTAATTATTTCACGACCGTTTTCTGTTTGAGAAACTTTATCTATTTCATCAATAAAAATAATAGGATTCATACAACCAGAAATCATTAACATATCAACAATTCTACCCCAAGATGCCCCAACATAAGTAAAATTATGTCCAACTAATGTAGATCCATTAACACTTCCACCAATAGGTAAAAAAACAAATGGTCTTGATTTTCCAGAATTATCTTTTAAACAATTAGATAAACCATTTTTTGCTAAAGAAGTTTTACCAGTACCAGGAGGACCTTGTAATCCTAAAATTTCTCCTTTAGATTCACCATTGATCCATTGAGCAAATAATCTTTCTAATTGATTTTTTGCTTCGTTATGTCCATAAACTGTTTTATCTAGAATTGATCTAACATTTTTAAGATATTTTACTTTATCTATTTTATAATTATTCCATTCATTTACTAATAAATTAGATTCATCTAAAGTATTAATATAATTATCAATATCATTATCTGAAAATAAATTATTTTTTAATTTTTTTATAAAATTTAATTTGAAACTAATAATTTCATTTTGATTATAAATACCAAATGGTATTTTTAGTAAACCATCTATCCATGATTGAGCTTTAGCATCTCCTTGAAAACTAGATTTCATAGCTTTCAATTTTTCAATAGCTTTCACTTTAACATCATCTGATGTTTTGAGTAAATTAATTCTATGTTCATAAGGTATATCACTTTCAGTTATTTTTAGTAAGTTTTCTTCTTTTAATTCAACTGTTTGTTTTGTTTCATCTAAAATAAATCTAATAGAATAATGTAATGAATTATATATTTCTGTACTAATATCTTTTTTATCTTTATTTTTAAAAACATCAAATAAAATATAAGCTAATTGTTGATCATCCATATTTGACATTAAAAATAATGTTAAAATATCTATTTTACGATATTTACTAGCTAATAAAAATTCATTAATTAATGATACCAATGTTTTCCCTTGGATTATTTTAAAATCATTATATTTTTTAGTAACTTCTTCAGTTATTTCATTTGGTTCCATAGTAATAATATCACGAATACTTATTACTTTTAAATAATTTTCTCTGAAATATATAGGAATATTTGAAACACTATTTAATAGAAATTGTTTATGTAATGATAATTTATTATTTATAAATTTATTATTATAAGAAATATTTAATAAATCATCTTTAAAAATACCTTGAATAACTATAAATTTATTATTAAAATTAATATAAATATTAACTCCATTTTTATCTTCAATTAATGTAAATGATTTATTATTTTTAATTATTTTAATATTAATATTATTTGATAATAAATTAATACATTCAATAATACTAAATATATTATTTTGCTTATGAAATTGTTTAATTTCAATATTATCCATATTAGATTTAAAAAAACTTGGAATAACTAATTCATTGGAATTTGGTGAATTTGGAGTTTTTGGTATAATTCCTAATAAAGCTTCAAATATTTCTTTAGTAATTGAAAATGATTTTGTTTTTATAGAATAATTATTATTTTTAAAATATTCTACATTATTTTTATGAAATATAGAATCCCATATTAATGTTGGTCTAATAAATTTAATTAAATCATTTTTAAAATCTTTTAAAAATAATTTTAATAATAGATTTATATCTTCTGGTGCTATATGATTTGAATATTTAATTAATAAATCATTAACTATTTTACTAGTAGAATAATTCAGCTTAAAATTCCTAAAAGAAATATTTTCTGAATATTTATCAATTTCATTTTTAATCAAGACTAATTCATTTAATATAGTTATAAATAAAGAATCGGTATCTTGATATAATTTAATATTATTTAAAAATGATAAATTATTAACCATACTTATTAAATATTCTTTTTGAAAAATTATTAAATTATTTAATTCTTTTATTTTTATTTTATAATTTTTAAAATATCTTTGTATTTTAATAATTAATTTTATATCCATCTTATTATTTATGAGATTTTATTTATAAAATCTCATAAATAATGCGTATTAAATTATTATTAAATTAATAATAATTTATTTTATATAATTTAATATATGTGTTTTTCTAAAGAAATGTCATTAATATTTGGCTTAATAGGTCTTTTATCAAGCTAATATTTTTATGCTTCAATTGGAATTGCATATTTTTCTCTTATGGAAATATTACAATATTTTCAATATAAAGTAATAAATGAATGTAATAATAAAAAGAATAAATTTTTAACAAATCTTGGATATTTACATATTTGCTTTCAACCATTATTTTTAAATTTATGGGTATTTGCATTTACAAAAAAACCTAATTTTATATTTATATATATGTCTTTTATAGCTGGTATATTATTAGCATCACGTTTATTTTTGGTAAACGATGATGAATTGTGCGATGCTAAGAATGAATGGTTAAAAATTAAAAATCTTGATTTTTAATTTTTACCATTACTTAATCAAAAAATCTATAATTTTTTGATTATGAACCAATGTGTAGTCATCAAACTTGTTTAATTTCTGGAACTAAACATATCGCATGGAATATAAGATTACGTGCGCCTGGTAAAAATTGGTTCACACCAAGTCTTGGATTACATTTTTTTATGTTTATAGCACCAGTATTATCAATATTCCAAATTAAATCTATTTTAGCAGTTATATTAACTGGACCTTATTTAGGAATAATATTAACAAAAAATAAAGATGAACGTGAACGTGGAGCAATATGGTGTTATACTGCTATTATGCAAATTTTATTAACATATTATTTGTTAAAATAATTTAGAGAATTTTTAAGTTTTAAATATTTTAATTTATATTTACGACACTTATTTTTATAATGTTGATTAGTAATTAAATTTATTTTTTGATATCTTATATGTATTTTTGAATATTCATTTAATTCAATATGACCTATTAAATCACCTAATATTTGATGAAAATTTAATAATAAACATCCAAAAATATTAATTAGATTTATAAATTTATCACCAATGTCTTCCATATTAGTAATTCTATCTAATATATTATGATCTATATTAATTTTAAAATCATATTTATCATGTAATAAAACACTTAATAAATAATCACTTTTATCTAGTATATCTTTAAGATTATCATCTACCATAGATCTATTAATACTTCTTTGTTGATATTTTAAATAATCAATTGTAAAAGGACTATTTATTTCAATAAATGTACGTATGTCTTGATCAAGAGCTTTCATAAATTGATTATAATTTTCAATAGGATATGTATCACCATTATTTATAGTATAATTACCACTATCTACTAACAATAAACTAATATGATCTAATTTAAATTGTTTATAAACATGATAATCCAAAATAATTTTATTAAATTTATTTTTGAATAATTCAATAAAATCTTCACATTGTTTTAAATTATCAAGATCTAAAATACATATTAAATGTTTATGTTTATATTTTGTATCACCATTTATTAAAGCAATATTAGATTTTAGAAAATCAATATATGATTCAGAATAATAAGGATAACAAATAAATATATCAATATTATTATCTAACTTATTCTTAAGTTTAGGTGTATCATCTTCTCCTATTACTAAACTATATGGTTCTTTATTAATAAACCATTTAGGAATACTAATTTTATTAGATTTAGTAAAATCTAATAAATGATCATCAATTATTTCCATTTATTAAACATTATATTTTAATTTTATATATTTTAATTTATATTTACGACACTTGTTTTTATAATGTGACTCTTTAGAATATTTTAATTTTGCTCTCTCTATTGCTTCATTGCGATCTTTTAGTAACATTAAATTTAATTTTTCATCAATATTTTCAATTCTATATTTTTCTTCACTAATATTTCTATCATATTCCCATAATTCATCAGTAATTTCAAATATTATATTATCTTTATAATGTGAATGATTATCTTTATTAGTAAATATATGATTTCTATTTAAATCATTAATTTTAATTATATTTAATTTATCTAGCATTAATAAAAACTTATTATTTATTATATAATTATTATATAAATCTTTTTCTATTTTTAATACATTTTCATAATAATAATAAAATAACCTTCTTAACATATATAAATTAAATGGAAATTTAATATATTCAAAAGATTCTGAAAACATTTCATTAGAATATAACCATGGAAATACACGTAAATTTCTATATTCTTTTTCTTCAAATATTATTTTTAACAATTTATATAACCGATAACTTTCAAGTAAAGTTATAGTTGATGCTCTTAATTGTCTCTTGTGGAAGAAAAAATCATGATCTAAATTCCATAACATTCCATATTTTTGTTCATGAAGTTCTTTTCTTTCATCAATTGTTACTAAAATAATATTTGTAAATTCAAATAATGAAAATTGCTCAGGATTTATTTTACTGAATGATAAATAAAAAAAAATATTTTCTTTATTTAAATATTCTTTAATTTTTTTTACTGGATACCTTTTATCATCAATTTTAATGATTTGCTCAATTGTACCTCCATATAATGGTCCTGAATATTTTTCAGGATAATGAATTTTATAAGGTAATGATAAATAAGCTTTATAAAGAATTAAAATATTATCATATTTAAAACCATCTAATGCATTAATAACACAATTTAATATATTTTCTAATAATTCATTATTAATTAATGATTTATATTTTACACAAAATGTTGAATAATTAATTATATTAATTTCATATAATAATTTACTAGTTCTTGTTTCATTTAGATAATGAAATTCATCATATAAGTTATCAATTGAAATATCTAATGCCATTTCTTTAAAATACATATTATTAACTTCTTCATCTAGACAATTAACTTCATCTATTTGAAATTTTAATTTTGAATCTAATCTAATTATAAAATCATCTGGTATTCTTATTTCATAGAATTTCCAAAAATTTCTAATTAATTTACTATAAAATTTATTATTTAAATTTGTAATTATCTTATCATATTCAGATGGTTCACCAAAAGTTTTTCCACTAACTAATTTTTATAAATATTCTTTTATCATTATAATAATATATATTTATATATTTTCTTTATTTATTTTTAAGAATATGACAAGAATCCCATTCCGCTTCTGGTAAATATCTACATTTATTTTTTAATTCTTTTTCCATATGATCTATTACAAAACTTAAAGTATTTATAGTTTTTAAAATTTCTTTATTATGTAATATAATTTTTGTTTGACTATATTTAGTTTTAATATAATCAATTAATATTCTTAAATCTGCAGATACCATATTATGTACAAAATGATCCTGATAACAAAGATTTTTAATTTTAAGATTATAATTATATGAACAATTATCTTGATAACAACAAAATTTATATGAACACCTAGAAATAGTATTTTCGGCTGAAACTTGTAATTTATCATGATTAAAATCTTTCTGTCCTAATCTAATTCTTAATATTTCACTTAAACCTAATAAAATATTTAAACAATTAATAATAAAATCATAATTAATGTTTTTATTTTGTAATGTATATTTTGTGATTAATCTAATTATGTCTAATTCTTTTTGTAAAATTATTAAACTTGGTTTTGATTTTAAATTATTAATTTCATTAGGATTTTTACACAACTCTTCAATTTCAACTAATTTATTTTGATAATCTTTCTCAATTTGATTTATTTTAACTTCTATTGTTTTATCTTCAGTTTTATTACTTAATCTATTAATATATTCATTAATTTTTGGTTGATTTGATAAATCTATTTTTAAATTGTAATCACTATACCAACATAATTCTTGATTCATTTATAATAAATATAAAAATAATCTTTATATTAAAATTAATTTTATATTTTTTGTTAATTTTAAATAATAAATTAAATTTAAAGATTTCCTAAGTATAATTAATAAATGATACCTACAAAGAAAATAACTAGGACAAATTATCAAAGACCTGCTACCACATACACTGAAAATTTAACAAGACAACAAATTAAAGAACAACTAAAAGACTACAAAGAATGTACTGATATAACAATGTTATCTGTAGGATGTCATGTTAGATATTTTTCGACTGATCCTAAAACTAAGAAAAAATTATTTAGATTAGGTGGTACAGTAAATAAAATAGATCCTGAATATAGATTTATAATTCTATCAAATGGAACAGTTTCGTGGTCAGTACAAATTGCAAATACTACTTTCTGGAAAAAGTTAACAGAGTCTGAATATAAAGAAGAATTAAAAGAAGAATTAAGGAAAGAAATTATGACTGAAGAAGCTGAAACAGTAACAAATCATAAATTAGAAAAAGAAAATTCTGATTTAAAAAAAGAACTTAAGGAAATTTCAAAATTAAATGAAAAATTAATGGCACAATTAAAAAGTATAGAATTAGAAATTATTAAGAAAAAAAAGGAAAAAAATAAAAATAATTAAATTATAATTTTATAAAAAATTTCTTAATAAGATTATATATGGGTAAAGATAGTTTAAAAAATAAAGGTTTTAAAGGAACTAGAATTATTAAAAACAAAAAAAATCACTCTGAATCTAATACTACTGAAGATATGAATAGTATTATTAATTCTGAAAATAGTACTAGTTTAAGTATTTCAAAATATAGCATGCAACAACCAAACATGATGGGACAACCTAATATGATGGGACAACCTAATATGATGGGACAACCTAATATGATGGGACAACCTAATATGATGGGACAACCTAATATGATGGGACAACCAAACATGATGGACTATGATCCATCTATGGTAAATATGTTTGTTCCTATGAATAATATGAACCAAATGAATGGTATGAATCCTATGCAAATGCAAAATCCAATGTCTAATCCAATGCAAATGCCTATGCAAACACAAATGCAAATGCCTATGCAAACACAAATGCAAATGCCTATGCAAAATCAAATGTTCATGGGAAATCAATCACCAGTAATTAATGATATGAATGCAGCTGAAACACAATTTAATCTTAAAAATTTAGCTAAATTAGGAATGTAAAGTTAATCATATAATTTAATTTTGGGTATATCAATAACTTCATCTATTATATATATATCATTTTCTAATTTTATAAAATTACCATCAGAGTCTTTACTAATTCTACCAATAGGATAATCAAGTATATAATCATATACAACTCCAGTTAATTCATTAAACCAAACTTCTATTTCTTTAGAATAAGAATTATCATCTATTTTTTTCACACCTTTGATTTTAATCACTTTAATCTTAACACGATTAGAATCTTTAGAATTTGATCCATTGTCACTTTTTAAATCATAATCAATTTTAGTTTGATAAGCTGGACCTATTGGTTTTTCAAATAATGCATCTTCATTAAATTTAAAACATCTATATTTTGATCCCATCATGTTATGAGCTTTAAATAATTCACAATCAACAGCACTTTCTTTAACAGCTTCAATAAATGATAACAACAAGTTATTTTTCTTACGGGAAATATTTTCCATTTTCTCATCAGTAGTAATATTTCCATTTGTTCTTACCATTTTATATCTAAATACATCTACTTTTCTTTCTTCTAATGGTAAATCTTTATGTTGACAAAATCTCAATGCTCTTCCAATCACTTGTTCTATTTTTACTTCATTCCAATATGGTTCAACTACATGAACTTGTCTAACATTACTTAAACTAATACCTTCAGCACCTGCAGGAGAAATCATAATAATTTTACAATATTTGCCATATTTATTATCAGATTTATTGAAAATTTCTTTATTAATTTTTCTAACTTCTTTTTCAATACCTCCATGAAATTCACACCATCTTAAACCATCTTTTTTAAATTTTGTTTTAGGATCTAAATTATTTTTATCAAAATCTTTATCTTGATCAATATCAATAAATCCAAAAAAACTTAAATATATTTTTAATATTTCTAAACCTTCCATTTTAACATAATTTGAATAAATCATAACGGTACCTTTAGTTTTAAGAATATTAAATATTATTCTTATAAATTTAGGACTACAATTAAACATTTTAGTAAATAGCGATGATTTTTTATCTTTACTATCAATGAATTTTGTAAATGACATATCATATTTATCAAAGCAAACTTTAACATCATCCTCTATTGTATGTTTATCCTTTTCATCTTCTCTGTGTGCATCTTTCAAATAATTTACAAAAGCATTAACAAATGATTGTATTGCTTCTAAATATTTAATAACTTCAGCTTGTGATTTTATTAATTCTTTCTTTTTTTCAATATCTCTACCCTCATCAATAACTACTGCATCTGATTCTTTAATTCTGAACATTCCTGGTCTAGGTCTTTTTTCTCCATTTATTATTTCAGATATATTTGGAAATACAAAATTACAAGATTGTCTTGTATAAGATGAATATGTTGACATTGTATCACCAACTTTACCTCTTGACATTTTCATCATTTGTTTTTCCTTCTGTTTTTCAATTTCTTCAAAATAATTATAAATTTCAGTATGATATTTTCCCATAGTTATATTTAAATAATGTACAGTTTTTTGCGCAAATTTATCTGGTGTGGCTCCTATATAATATGATGTTAAACCTAATATTCTCCTTTGAAACATATTTTTAGTATTTTCATTTAAAGATGCAAAATTTGATGAACTAATGAAAATTTGTTCAAAAATTGCTTCTGATTCAGGAAAAGTACCAGGTCTTAATAAATTATATATTAAAGCAAATTCAAATGGAACATTAACTGCAGGAGTTGCTGATAATAACATAATACGTGTATTATTATTTTCTTTTTTCTCTTGTTGTATATAATCATATATTACTTGAGCTCGTTTACCTTTTTTACTTGAAATATTATTATAAACATTATTTATAAACCTATGTGCTTCATCTATAATAAATATTGATGTTTTACTTGAATCTACACTTTTAACTTTATCTAAAAAATCTCTATCTGCAAAAGGTGAATCATAATGTATAAATATAATATTAGAAAATCTTTCTTCATAATTATCTTTTTTCATCCATTTTTTAATATCTTTTAACCATGGGTCGTCATGCAGCGAAGCAGGCATTAATAAAAACACATTCCATTTTGGTGTATAATTAAATAAAATATTATAGATATTAATTGCAGTATTTGTTTTACCAGATCCAACACCATGATAAACTAATAAATCTTTGAAAGGTGATTGATAATTTAAAAATTGTCCAACAAATTCTTGATATGGTGTTAATCCTTCTAATCTTTTTTCATTACATGGATCATCACCTTCTTTATTAATAATTTCAGGTAGAATATATTTTTTAAAATTTTCCATAATCCAAACTGGAAATATTCTACCATTTTGCTCAAGATTAATAATAGATTTAGACATTATAATAAATGTAGAAATTAATCATATTAAATTTTTTATAAAATAAATATAATTAAATATTAATAAAAGAGTCATATTATTTTTTTTAGTTCTAAATATTTTTTCTTATATTTTAAATATTTTGTTTGAAGATAATATGGATTTGATAAATCTAATCCTTTTAGTGATGGTGAATTATTGATAATTGTTTCATATATAGGTCTAGGTAAGTGTATTCTTGTATTTTTCATTTTTGATTTAATAATTGTAATAATATCTTGTTCACCTTTTCTATTAATCGCTAATATTTGAGGTGTTTTGGAAAATAAATATTTATTTTCCATATCGATAGGTGTATCTGAATCTAAAACCTTATCAGTTAAATCCTGATCAAACTCTCTAGAACTACCAACATCTACACGATAAATATAAAAATCTGTTAATTGATTTTTAACTGGTTTTGGACAAGCCATTGTTATACCAAATATAAAATCTTGATTTACCGGATTAATATAACCTGTTTTTGGATTTATAGCATTATATATTTTACTAACATTATCTTGTGATTCTTTATAATTAAATGTTGTATTTGAAGAATTAGTTATGGATGCATATGATTGAACACAATGTCCAATAACTACTCTATAATTAGTAATATCATCATCTTCAAATCCTCAGAAGTTGCGTATATTGGTCCATCATGTATAATTTCTGTTTTGAAATATTTCATTTTATCATCAGGTATTAATTTAGGAATATTCATTTTATTTATTGGTATAGGACCAGAATTTTTAGAACAACGTTTCATATTTTAATATAATTTATAAAATATTATTTTAAAGATAAATATTTTTTTTTATATTTTAGATATTTCATTTGAAGATAATGTGGATTACTTAAATCTAAACTTGTTAAATTATCATAGTTTGGATGCAATGATGGATTTGTTTTCCTATCTAAATTAATTTTTTTAATTTGTTCTTCATATTCTGGTCTAGGTAAGTGTATTCTAGTATTTTTCATCTTTGATTTTATAATTGTAATAATATCTTGATTTTCAATTCTGTTAATTGCTAATATTTGAGGAGTTCTAGAAAATAAATATTTATTTTCTTTAGCAATTGCATCTATTTCTTCATCTGTTTTATTTAAAATAATATTTATATCTTTATCAAATTCTCTAGAACTTCCTACATCTACACGATAAATAAAAAAATCAGTTAATCCATATTTATTTTCTTTTGGACAACTCATGGTTATACCAAATATAAAATCTTGATCATCTGGATCAATAAAACCTGACATTGGATTATATGCATTATATATTTTTCTAATATTATCTTGTTCTATAATATTTATAAAAGTAGTATTATATTTATTAATTGAATAATCAGATTGTGTACAATGTCCAATAACTACTCTATAATCATCTATATCATCTAACATTAAAAAATCAGAAATTGTTTTTTTAACATTATCTTCACAAAATGATAACATTAAACGAGGATTATCCATTTTAATACCTGTTCTTAATTCTGGAAATCCCCAATTTCTATCTAATAAAGGAGTTGATTCAGTTGAATCATTTAAATATTGATAAATTGGTAAGAGTGTTTCAACACTACTATATTGATTATTAATATCTTGATTATATTGATTTATTTCAAATATTGATTTTGTTGTAGGTAATATTCCATGAACAAAAATTGTATTATTTATTTTTATTAATATACCACATCCATCTTTAAATAATAAATCATAACCAATTTTACCTTTTACAAAAATACCTTCTCTATTATTATTTCTATAATATTTATCATTATTATCTTGATAAAATATAAATTGTCTATATAATGGATTATTAATAATATTCATAGTTTCATGATTACCTAATAATTTTATAATTCTACCATATTTTTCTTGTGCTAATTCATTCATTTTATTTATAAATCTCAATAATTTTATTTCTGATTGTGGATAAAAAGTACAATTACAATACTTTTCATAACCACACTTTTTCTTACATTTTATAACTGTTGATTCTGCTTTAGTATATTGTCTATTTGGATCTATTATATCACCACATATAACAATATATGAATTTCCACCAATCCATTCATATCCAAGAGATTCATCATAACAATCATCATTTTCTGAAATATCAATATTTAGAAAATCTTCTGTTTCTTGATCTAAATTATCTTTATTATAATTTTTCTTAGTTATAACTTTAGCACAATCTCGCAATGAAATAATAAATGCATGAATATCACCATGAATGTCGGAAGTTGCAAATATTGGTCCATCATGAATGATTTCAGTTTTATAAATAGGCATTATTTCATTAGCAATCAATTTATGCATTTTATTATAATTTAGAAAATAAATTATAATAAATTAATTTATCGTAATCTTGGTGCCAAATATTCTATTTTTAATATCTTAAAGATATCATATTCTGATTCGATTGGTATCTTTGTTCCATCTTCATTAGTTAATCCATATTCTGATAATTTTAATCCCATTTTTTCAGCTATTTTCCTCATATTAACATTTAATGTTGCTGATCCAGTAAAATATAATAATGCTGAAAAGTAAACATCGTAATTTACATATCTAATATCTATTCTCCTAAATGGATTATCTTTATATTTAGCAAATCCCATATATTTTGTTTCATAATGTTTATCAGTAATATCATCAATTAATAATGGTTGTTCATTATTTGTTTTTATTGGTTTCTTTAATAATTTAACAAATTTTTCTAAATGATTTATATCATGTTTATCATCAGTTTTACTACCTAACTTGCTTACTAAAACATCAATGTCTCCACTAGTCGGTGCCTCTCGACGATATGATCCACAAATTTCATAAATATATTTTTCATTATCATCTATTCCTTTATTCATTTTTTTAATTATTGATCCTATCAATTTATTAACTTTATCTATTTCTTTTCTTGGAATATTTCCTTCAAATTTACCATAATATTTTAAACCTAGTTTTATTTTATCATTTACTTCATAATATCCTTTATCTACTTTTTTTTTTAAATCTTTAACTGATTTTATATCATCTTCAATAAATCTTAGTGCTGCTACTCTACCAACACCAACAATAGTTTGAAATTCTTCAATTAATTTATCATTTTCATCAATTTCTTCAGAAAAATCTTCTAATTCTTTAATTTTTCCAGTTTTTAAAATCTCTTTAATTCTATCAATAGTCCCTTTACCAATACCAGGTAATTCTCCAAATTCTTTTAGATTATCAAGGGTTATTTCTTCTGGATATTTTTTAATTATTGCTAAAATATTTTTACTTTGTTTAATTCTAAATGTATTTGCAGTTTTTGTTTTGATTTCTTTGGTTTTGGATTGATCAATTTCATATTGAATAAACTTTATTAATTTTTCAAATTCATTTATAATATTTTGATTAATTGACATTAATAAATAATATATAAATATTTTTTATATATTATTTATTCATTTTTTTATAATATAAATTTAACTTGATCAATATTATCTAATATACCATTTAATTTATTACCAAAACTATTAAATAAAAAATTTCTTAATTTCTTATAATTTAATTCTTGACTATGATTTTGTGACCACCATTTTTTTGGAGAAATAATATTTATCCTAGCTAATAAATTAATTAATGCTGTTGAAATATCTTTCTCATCATTGAAAAATTCACCTGTTTGATTATTAATATATTTAAAACCACATAAAATATTTTTATTCATTAATACAGGAACATCTTTAATTAAACATTCTGCTATTACTCTAGGAGATGCATCATATATATTTGGAACAAATAACATTCTACTTTCTTTCATTCTTTGTTGTAGAGTATTCCAGTCAAGCCAACCTTCTACTTTTATTTTGTCACCATATAATTTTTCTAAACCACATTCTGTACGACCAACTACCAAACCTTTTAAATTGAAAGTATTAATCATTATTGGAAAACATTTTAATGCTAAATTAAAATTACGATTATATGCATTCCAACCATTTAATGGACAATTATCTCCATCTTTATTACATATATAAATAAAATCATATTTTTTTTCAATATTAGTATTATTTTCAATAGTATAAAAATCAGATTCACTAATTTCAATAGTATGATTAAAATCAGTAAAGCCATATTTCTTTTTATCTTTAAAACAAACTAACCAATTTTTAATATTAAAAGTATAATTAAAATCATCATTTCTTTCATAATGTCCTTCAGTTGTGTCTAATAATTCTTTATTTGGAAATGTTTTATATGCAGTTATTCCAAATATAAATAAGCCTTTACTCATATATTCATAGTACTTTCTTTTAGCATTTTCATCTCTAAAAAATCCAGTAACTGCAACAAATGGTAATATATTATTATTGATATCAGTAAAATATCTAAATGGAAAAATTCTTTTTCCTTTAAGTTCATTTAAATATGTTTGATCTATATTTTTAAATGTAGGTGTAGGTATAGTTGTAAATGATTCCTTAATCTCTCTTGTGTTTAAAAATATACATAATAAAATAATTAATATCATTAAATATATATTTTTTTTTGATATATTAATCATCATATAATATATAATATATATTTTTAATATAATTTTTAAATTATATTAAAAAAATTTTAATATAATATTAAACTAAAGAGATAAAGTAATTAATTTTACAGTTAATTTATTATATTGATTTTGATAGAATTAAACATTTCTTTCTTTAGGAATGATTATGTAAACTTGTAAAGAATGATAAAGATGTGTCTTTATCTTCTTCTATAAATTTTATTCAAAGCTTGTATAAATTACTTAATTAGTCATTTGAAATATAATCATCATTACATCCTAACTATTTCAACTCATTAACATGCTTATTCAAATCAACATATGCATTTTTGAACCGATATATTGCTGTAAAATACTGAAACAGCAATTACTATTTTAAATTTAAAAAATATAAAATTAATTACATGTAAGTTTTTTATTTTATTAAAAAATATAAAATTAATTACATGTAAGTAAATTATTTAAATTATTATTTAAAAACATGTCACAATTCTTTTCTAATTCAGGCTTTATACCTTTTAAAATATCATTAAATTTAATTTTATATTTATCTATTGAAGAATTATTAATCATACACTTATTTATTTTAAATAATATTTTATCAATAGAATTATGAGTATATTTATCTTTTAATTTTTTAATAATTTCATTTTTATCATCATCTTTTGTATATTTAATAAGTGGTTCATCAGGGTCTTCTTTTAATATAGAAATTTTATTTAATGATAAATTTTTTACATTTAATTTCTCAGAAAAATCTTTTTTAAAATTAAATAAATCTTTAACTTTTTTATTAAAATTATATCCATGTGTACCATCATCTTTCATTTTTGTTTTATCATCTAATATTTTTTTTGTTCGATCATAATTAATATATAAAATATTATAGTCGTTAATACCTAAATCTAAACATAATGATGAATATAAATTATAATCAGAATCTAATTGTGGAAATAATAAATTATTATTATTTATTTCAAATATATAAATTCCTTCATTAGTTTTAATATGATATAAAAGATCATTAGCTCTATCATTTTTTTCTTTTAAAAAATAAATGATTTTATAAATATTATTTTCATTAAAAATTAAATTAAAACAATTTGAAGGTACAAAATAACTAAAAGGTAAATGTTTATATTCATCATATTTTAATATTTTATTATTATTTATATAAATATTATTAATTTTAATTGTATTTGGAGGTTTAATAACAATATAATGCAGTTCAATAATATTATTAAAATCAATTATTAAAATTTTATTACCACCAATGAATATTAATTCTTTATTAAATCTAAAATATTCTAATAATTTATTTTTCCCTGGATTTATTTTAACAAAATTAATACCTTTACAGTTAATTGTAATTTTATCAATAATATTATATTCTTTAAAATATTTATTATATTTAGATATTAAATATAATTCATTATCAAATTTTTCAAAATCACTATTTTTTAATATTTCAAAAAATGATTTATTTTTAATTCCTCTTAAAATATTATTTAGTTCTTCATTCAGTATTCTTTCATTGAATGAACTTTTATTTATAAAAACCCCATTTTCATTTACATATTCAAATTTTTTATTTAATAATAATAAACATAAAATATGTGGAATATGTGGAATATTAATTAGATCTGGGTTTATACTTATTTTTTTTTGATATAATGAACAATAAAAATAAAGCAGTTTTTCATATATTAATTTATTAGATTCATTTTTAATTATATGAAGATTATACATTATAAATAAAACCGCTCCTTCAGCACTACTAATATCATTATTAATAAAATTTAATTCTATATATTTTGGATTATTAAGTAAAAATATTACTAATTTTTTATAATCATCATATGATCTAAAATTTATATTAATTTGTTGTTTTAATACTTTCAATTGTTTAGTATTTATAAATTTCTCTGAATATTTAGAATTAGATATAGTATTATATAATGTTGGTTCTGTTAATTTTGGTGGTCTATATGGATTTTTCCTATATACACCATCAAAATTATCAAAATTTAATTTAATATTTTTATCATAATCAATTTTACTATCTTTATATTTTTTATCAAATAATTTTAAAATAAATTGATTATATATTAATTGTGCAATTCTTTTAGTTTCAGGAATATCACCATTAATATTTAATGGATCTTCAAAATTTAAAAAAATACTATTAATAAATAATTTAAAATTATTAATAATTTGATTTATTAAATTTAATCTATGAGCAAATAAAATAAACATATAAATATCATTATTATCTTTTAATTCATTTAAATAATGATTAATATAATCTACCCAATAATAATAATTATTAAAATATCCTGGGAAAATATCTATTTTAGATCTTTTTATTAAATCTTCAAATTTATATGTATCATGTAATTGATATAAACTATTATTTATTAGATCTTTATCAAATGTTGGTATTGGTGTTTCTATTTTGCTTTCATGTGCCTTTACTAATATTTGTATTTTACTATCTATATCATTAATATCTAATGGTAACTCAATATCATTAAAATAATCTAATTTTGATTCCCTATTATATTTATATAATAAATATATTAAAATTTTAGTTTCTTCACTGTCAGTCATATTTTTTAATAAAGATAATAATAAATTTATATTATTTTCATCATTATCTTTAATTTCATCTTTTATATTTTTTTCTAAACCAATTAATATCTTATCATAACCTATAGTTGGTTTTCCAACTAATTTATCAAGTTTTAATTCCCAATTTATATTAAATATAAAATCTCTCTGACTTAATAAAATAGATCTATCTAACATTTTATTATCTATAAATTTATTACATACATTTTTCATTAATATCTCAGCATTACCGAATAAATATTCATTTGCAAAAGATTTATCACTAAAAATAATTGGTAGTGTTGAATGAAAAATTTTATTTATATATTTTATAAAATTAATATATAAATCAGGACTTTCTAATATAAATATAAAATAAAATATTAAAGACCAATAGGTTGAATACCATGTACAAGATCCACTTTCTTGTGGATTTATATATAATTTATTTGTTTCATAATTATAATGTAATATATTTTTATCAATAATAATATTTGAAATATTAACATCTTTATCTTTAAAATTTTCATATGTAAAATTATAATTTTGTGGATTATAAATTGAAATATCAAATTCATCCCAATCTAATAAATCTAATAATTCTATAAGCATGTTATAAAAAGTTATTTGACTAAAATCCCAATTCCATGATGCTTTAAAATATGTATGATCGTCGCCTGATAATAAAGACATTCTCCATTTTCGTGATTGAATATCAATCATATTTAATAGGGATTCTAAATCTTCTAATTTTATATTTTTATCATCTGAATTTGTAAATGTAGCATTTAATTGAATATCTTTAAAATTTTCATTAATTTTGAATAAATCAGTAAGAAATTTATTAATTTCTGCTAACCAGTCTAAATAAATATTTATTTTTTTTTTATAATTTTTATTATTATATTCTTGGGTTACAAAATTTATATTTAATAAAGTTGTATATAAATCACCAAATAATAAAATATTTTCCATTACTTTAAAAATATTTTCATCATAAAATTTATCATTATCTTCTAAATCGATTGAAATTCCATAATAAGGTAAAAATTTCTTATTATTTTGTAGATGATTATAAATCCCAAAACCAGAATTAATTGAAAGTATATTAAATTTATTATTTTTAATAAAATTTACAATTGATGTTTGATGAGTATCTTTACCAATAGTATAAATAGAATAGTTAAATATTTTTTCTAATGATTTTTTATTAAAAGATGTGTTTTCATAATATTCATATAATACTCCTTTACTTGTTTGTTTATTAATCAAATTTAATATATTAAAACTATTGTTTTTCAATTCTACTAATTTAGTAATAGGTATAATATCATCTGAATCACATATATATAAATTAAAAAAATTAGATATAATATTATTATTTAATAAAAATAAAAAAGTGTGTTCACTAGTATATCCAGAATCATTATTTATAAAACCATCTAAAAAATGATAAAATATTGGTTTAAATTCATGAACTAAATAATTAAATATATATATTTCTTCTGAATTAATCTTTAAAAAAATAACATTTTTTAAAAAATCTAGTTTTAATAGTTCATTATTACTAATTATATTTAAAAATTTAACCCATTCATAAATTTTAATATATTTAATAATGGAAGTTAATACTGTTCTACCTATTGAATCTTTTTCATTAAAGTCTGTACAATGTTTTGATATTATTTTAATTTCTTTTAAATTTATATCACTTATATATTCAGGACTTTTTACAATTTCTCCTATTAATCTTTCACACATTATATATTAAATATTATATATTAAATTTTATATAATATAATATAATATAAAATGGAAAATAAATGTAAGAAAGTAAGTAAAAATTATAAAATATCTTTAGAAGAATCAATAGAACGATCTAGGTTAGAAGACTTATTACATCCAGATAATAAAACTACAATAACAGAAAAAACTAAAGAAATTATCAATAGGAAAGTTAAAAATTATATGAAAAGAAGATTAAGATATCATAAGAACAATTATAGTTTTACTGTACAAGAAATAGAACCACCTAAAACATGTGATTCTAAATATCATTTATTATATAATTATTTACAAAATGTTAGATTATATAATGTATTATCTGATATAAATAATTTACTTATTAAATATGAAGAAGAACCTGATAACAAAATAAATCAGGAAATATTTTGTAATCAAATTAAAATTTTTAATGATTTATTTAATTATAAAAAACATAATTTTAAATATACTTTTGAAGCACTATTTGAATTACTAACAGGAATTGAATTACAGGATGAACAAATGGAAAGATATGTACAAATAATTAATTCATTTATTGATTATGAAAATCAATTTAATGGAAAAGATTATGAACATTATGAATTACAAGATAAAGTTAATATTGAAAAAAATTTAATAGGTTATCAATATGGAGGTTCGTTTAATTATCCACTTCATCATATTATGATGTCTAAAGGTAAATCAGCTATTTTAAATCCACTTTTAGCATTACATTTTGCACTAGTATATAAAAAAATTGTATATATTATTGTACCATTTCATTTAAAACCATCTACAATAAAAAGATTTGATTTTTTAAATTTTATATTTAATTGTGGAATTATTATTTTGACTGATAATGAAATAAAATATGAATATCTTAAAAATAGATTTCAAGATGATGAATATAATAAAAATTGTGTTATGATAATTGATGAATTTGATAGTTTAATTGATCCTATCAAAAGTAACTTTAATATAACTTCTGAGAAATTTAAATTTGATGATAATTTAATTGAATTAGTTAAACAAATTGTTATTCATTTACAAAAAAATGATAAACCTTTAGAATTTAAAATAACTGATATTGAATTATCACAAGAAATAAATGATAAATATTCAGAATATTATGAAATTATTGAGAATGATATTAAAAGTATATTATTTCAAATTGAAAATAATATATTAATTGAAAATATAAACTGGGGGATTCATCCTAAATATTATAATGCAATTCCTTATAATAATAAAGATAAAGCATTAGAGAATTCAAATTTCACATCATCAATTATGTCTTTATTCCTAACTTTTTATTATTATATAATAATCCAAAATTATTCATTAAATGAATATATTTTAGAAATAATTATTAATTATGAATTATTACATTTAATTAATGAAGAACTTACAGAAATTGCGGAAGATATAATAAGTATTATTGAATCTTCTGAAGAATATAAAGAAATTATATTTAATAGAATTTTTGAAATTATATTTAGTAGAAAATTATTATCAAAGAATCAATCTAATATATCATTTATTGATATAATTAATATTAAAAATATGTTCAAAGTAGGTTATTCTGGTACGGTTAATATAAACTTGAAACCTTTTGATTATTTAGAAAATAAATTTAATACTATTATTGATGATGAAGATGAACCTATTAATGTTCGAAATGCCATTATGAATTCAAATATATTATACTTGAATAAGTTAGAATTTAAAAAAAATATTGATGAATATTTTGAAATTTTTAGTTGTATTATTGATTTAAAATTATATACATCTTTAATTGATTTACATGGATTATTTAAAAATATTAAAAATTTTAAAATAGCCAAAGAATTAAATATATTATTAAAAAGAAATATTATTTTTCTTGATGAAAAAGATAAAGAATATGTTATATTAATAAATGGTGAAATAGAAGATTATAATTCTTATAAATTATATGAAAATCCATTTTTATATTTTGATCAAGGTCATACTATAGGTATTGATATAAAACAAGATAAATATCCAATAATGAAAGGATTATGTTTATTAAATAATAAATCAACTTATACAGAAGTTGCACAAGCTATATTTAGATTAAGAAAAATAAACTTGGGGCATACAATAGATTTATGTTTAGTTAATGATAAAATTGAAGATTATTGTATTGATGAATTACTTGATTTATTAATATTAAATGATACAAATAAACTAGAACAAACTAATGATTTATTAATATTTCAAACACTTAAATATGAAATTAGAATTTATAGGGGAAAAAATATTATGGATAATCATGATGAAATAATTAAATATTATTATCAACAAGAAACTAAAATACCCTTAAAAACAGAATTAGATAATTTTTATATAGGTATATTTACACTAGAAGAAATAGAATATTTAAAAAGACATCCAAAATTATCTCCATTATTTTATAAAATAAATATTTATGATAAGTTATTAAAATTAATATATAATATAGGTAGTGTAGATATAAGTATCACACATTCAATAGGGATAGATGTTGATCATAATATAGAAGACCTAAAGGCGAAAGAGATAAAAAGGGAAATTAATAGTACAGAAGATGCATATTATTTAAAATTAAAATTAGAATTACCTAAACTTGATTTTATAATGTATAATTATATTTTTGATTCAATCGATAATAAGAAAATATTTGATTTATTAACATTACATGTAGATGAAAATATTTATTGTTTACCTAATATTTTCACTCAAATTGATGGTTTTAATTTTAATCTAAATACTTCTGGAATATTATTTGTTTATATAGATAGAAAATTTTTAATTATTCCTGGATATATGATAACAAATTTTATAGATAAACATATTATTATAACAATTAATCAACAATTTATTAATCCACAAATTAATAAGAAATTAAATAAATTTGATATAATTGACGAAATGAGGAACTTACGATTAATTAAAAATATTAATAATTCTATTATGTTTGATACGCCAGATAATGATGATCCTGATTTTTTAAATATAAACATGAATGATAATGATATATTAGTATGTTTTATATTAGTATTTATTAATTTTATTAATGGTACAAGTAAATATTTATTTGAGAATGAAATAATACTTAATGAAATGATTAAAATTATTTTTGAAAGATGGTTAGTTGAGAAACCTATTAGAAATTTATTATTAATTAATGATAAATTTATTGATATTGATAGATTAAATGAAACAATTGAATTATTCCAAAATATACATTTAAGAGAATTTTATAAATATTTAAAATACAAATCAAAATATTATAAAAAAATTGAAATTTTAAATGTATAATTGTTCCTTAAAATATTAATAATTGCTCATATGAGCAAGGGAAATTTGACTCTATATGAGTCTCACCGGTTACAGTCTTGAAAGCAGTCAAATTAGAAGACCTTCCTGAACTTTTGAGCTCGATGCTCACCTGTGAATCTTAAGCTAAATAAGATAATTTCCTTCCATCCGAAGATCATTGTAGACCCACACACCAAACCAAAAAATTTGTTATCTATCTTCACACTTCCAATACCTACACACCAATTAATTTTAATTAGTGAGTAATTTTATTTATACAAAATTGAATGTTTAATACTATAATATTAATTAGTTTCAATTAAAAAATTGAAATTTTAAGTATTTATGTACATATTATTTAATATTTTGGGATTGTCGTGCACTAGTTAATAACATTATAATTTTTAGTTATCAAACCAAGTGTAACCTTTGCCAAAGGTTGTCCCCCCTGTTACCATTGAAGACCTATGTCCACTCACAACTAACCTGTCAACTATCTTCAACCAAACTCCAACACTCACACCAATTAATTTTAATTAGTCTGTTTTTGTTAATTTATTTATATTGTACATGTAATAGTACCAATAGGTTGCAATCATGTTTTCATTTATATATTTTTCACTAAATTTGTAACCATTATCTTCTATTTTCTTAGCTTTGTTATCATGTTTTTAAATATTCCAATTTTTCTAATAAATTGGAAAAATCTGATTTAATTGTTATTATATTTTTATTTTAATAAAATATGAAATCACATTTTAATTATAAATTAAAATTAATAAAAATTGAAATTTTAAGTGTATATTGGTTGTACTTAATTAAATCAAATTGGGATTAACGTGCACCCAGGTTGTATAATATGTTAATATTATTTATAAAACCTGTGTGTAATCTTTGCCAAAGATTGTCCCCCCTGTACCGTTGAAGACCATGCATAAACACAAAATTAAACACGACACCATCTTCAACCAAACTCCAACACTCACACCAATTAATTTTAATTAGTCTGTTTTTGTTAATTTATTTATATTGTACATGTAATAGTACCAATAGGTTGCAATCATGTTTTCATTTATATATTTTTTCACTAAATTTGTAACCATTATCTTCTATTTTCTTAGCTTGTTATCATGTTTTTTAAATATTCCAATTTTTCTAATAAATTGGAAAAATCTGATTTAATTGTAATAAAAATTGAAATTTTAAGTATATACATGTTCTAAATAATAAAAAAATTTTGGGTGGATTTAGAAGAAAGAAAGCGAAAGTACAAATGTTATTTGGATGTAGCTCGAAAGAGTGCAAATGCAAACAAGTAATTGAGTAATACTTAAGTATCATTTATATGTGTCCTAGTCAGTAAAAGTATATTAAACCATCACAATTTATTTAAATATGGTTTAATAATACTTTATTAAATTATTTGACTAGTATATCTTACACGTTGGGTAATATACCTTCACGCTTATATTTTTA